>WBZU01000015.1_pt1 | contig 268919 bp, 247 predicted proteins | sample 5204311 | NCBI WGS metagenome assembly WBZU01 (sample SAMN12344359, study PRJNA552823) | activated sludge metagenome | biome: Activated sludge suspended growth; feature: Nitrification reactor; material: Wastewater; isolation source: activated sludge from nitrification reactor of wastewater...
GCCGAAGCGGTCGAAGGTCTCGAGCGTCGGCCCGTGCTCGTTGGCCAGCCTCCCGCGCTCGATCCAGGCGGGGTCGCCGGCGGCGGCGCCGGCCGCGATGGCGCGGTCGCGGGCCCAGCCCCCGCCCTCGCGCTCGAGTCCCTCGCGCAGTGCCGCGTCGGCCAGGAAGACGTTGTGGCCCTCGAGCGGCGGGGGCTGGTTGGGCGCGACCAGGCGCGCGTCGGGGGAGGTGTCGGTGGCGGCCATGCGGACAGTGTTCCACCTCGTCGCGCGCAGGCCCGGGAGGAGGTGGCCGCCCCGTGACCGCCCTGGCCGTGCCGGGAGCGTGGCATCATGTGGTCACAATGCGCCGCATGGGCATTCGCGAGGTGCGGGACAACTTCACCGCCACGATCCGGGCGGTCCGTGACGGCGAGACCGTCGAGGTCACGCACGACGGGGAGCCGGTGGCGGTCATCGCGCCGGTGCGCGCCGGACGGGCCGACCGCCTCGTGGCTGCCGGTGCCGCCGCCCCGGCCCGCCGCCCGCTTCGCCGCGCTGCCCCCCTGGCCGCGACCGGACCCACCACGGCGTCCGAGGCCTTGGCTGAAGACCGGGCGGCGGACCGGTGACGGCGGCCGCCGAGCCGCTCGTCTACGCCGACAGCTCGGCGCTCGTGAAGCTGGTGATCGAGGAGCCGGAAACGGATGCGCTGTGGGATGCGCTGGAGGGCGTGACCGTCGCGGCGAGTGCGGTCGCACGCGTCGAGGTGACCCGGGCGGCGGCGTGCGCCAGGACCCGGGCAGACGCCCGGCGCCGGGCCCGCGAGGTGCTGGACGCCTGTCTGCTCGTTGCCGTGACCGACGACGTGATCGCGGCGGCGACGCGGCTGGCCTCGCCCGCGCTGCGCTCGCTCGACGCCATCCACCTGGCGAGCGCGCTGCGCGTGGAGCCCGACGCGCTGGTCGTCTACGACGTGCGCCTGGCGGCGGCCGCCGCCGCGCACGGCCTGCCCGTGCTGGCGCCGCGGTAGCCCGCGACCGCCCGCTCAGGACCCGGGCGCGCCGTCCGCGGCGAGCAGCTCCGCCAGCCGCCGGCGGTCCGCCGCCGCCCGCTCGGCGGCGCTCCCGGGCAGCCCCTGAAGGAGTCCGTGGTGGTTGTCGATCACGTCGAGGACCACGGCCCGGGCGCGGGCCATCGCCGGCGAGTCCGTCGGCGGCGGCGCGGCGAGCTCGAGCGCCTCGTGGAGCCAGGCCAGCCACGTGCGCTCGCTGCCGTGGAGGATCAGCTCCTGCACCCGGTGATGCTCGGCGGCGACCGCCGTGTCGGAGGGCGGGCCCTGGGCGCGGAGCGTGGCGAGGGCGCGTGGCAGGTCGCGCTCAGGCTCAGGCGTGAGCGACAGCCAGGCCCGGGACGCGGCTCGCCAGCCCATGGCCGGCCACGATATCATGCGACTGACTACAAAGTCAGGGGCGTCCGATTCGGTCGAACGGGCGCGGTCGACGCGAGAGGATCAGGCATGAAGGCGGGGACCGAGGCACAGGATCAGGCGCACGTGCGCGAGACCGAGGCCGGGCCGACGCCGCAGGAGGAATCCCGGCCCCGGCCGCTGTCCGCGGCCTTGGCGCCGCGGCTCTACACCGACGCTGGCGTGCTCGAGGCCGAGCAGGAGGCGATCTTCGCGCGCACCTGGCAGCTCGCTGGGCACGTCGCGGACCTCCCCCAAGCCGGGAGCTACCTCACGACGTACGCCGGCGGGCGCCCGGTCCTCGTGGTCCGCGGCGAGGACGGGGAGCTGCACGCCTTCCGCAACGTGTGCCGGCATCGCGGGTCAGAGCTGCTGACGGGCACCGGGACCTGCAAGCGGGCCATCCGCTGCCGCTACCACGGGTGGACGTACCGCTTCGACGGCACCCTCATCGGCGTGCCCGAGCACCGGACGATTCCGAACCTGGACAAGGCGCAGCTGCCGCTGCTGCCCGCGCGGGCCGAGGTGCTCGCCGGCCTGGTATTCGTGAACCTCGACCCGCACGCGACGCCGCTGCGCGAGCTGTGCGCTGGCCTCGAGGAGCGCCTGGCCAGCTACCGGATCCCCGAGCTCACGCCGGCCAGCGCGGGCGGCGGCAGCCGCCAGCAGGCCAACTGGAAGGTGGTGGTCGACAACTACCTCGAGGGCTACCACGTGCCGATCGCGCACCCCGGGCTCATGCGCCTGCTCGACTACCAGAACTACACCGCCGAAGTCCACGAGCACTGGGTCTGGTTCGACGCACCGCTGCGCGACAAGCCCTCCGACAACCGGCTCGAACGCCTCTACCAGAAGCTCGCGAGCCCGATGCCCGGTCTTCCCGAGGCCGACCGCAACATCTGGCGCTACGTCTTCATCTACCCGAACACGACGATCGACCTGTATCCGGACCAGGTCAACACCTGGCGCCTCGAGCCCGACGGCGTCGGGACGACGAAGGACGCGTGGGGCGTCTACCGGCCGGCGGGGGCCAGCCCCGTCACGCGGCTGGCGCAATGGGCGAACAACCGGCTCAACGAGATCGTGCTCGACGAGGACGTCGACCTCGTCGAGGCCGTGCAGCGCGGCCTCCAGATCGACGAGTACCGGCCCGGGCCCCTGTCGGAGCGCGAGGTCGCGGTGGCGTGGTTCGCCGACCGGATCCGCGCCGACCTCCAGGCCGCCGGCGTCGCCGCGGCCGGGTAGCCGGCGGTCGCAGCGCCCGACCTCGCGGGCAGGCCGCGAGTAGCATCGCCCGCTGCGCCAGCGGCGCCGCGCGCCGCTGCCCGCTCCCGACGGCGAACCAAGGACCTGACTCCCATGCCCCACGACGTCACCTTCATCCCCGGCGACGGCACCGGGCCCGAGCTCGCGGAGGCCACCCGCCGCGTGCTCGAGGCCACCGGCGTGCAGTTCGCCTGGGACGAGCAGCCTGCCGGCGAGGACGTCTACCGCGAGGAAGGCACTCCCTTCCCCGACCGGACCCTCGCCTCCATCCGCCGGACCACGGTCGGCATCAAGGGGCCGACGACGACGCCGGTCGGCTCGGGCTTTCGCTCGGTCAACGTGCTCCTGCGCAAGGAGCTCGACCTCTACGCCTGCGTGCGCCCGTGCAAGGCCTACGAAGGCGTGCGCACCCGCTTCCCCGAGACCGACATCGTCATCGTCCGCGAGAACACCGAAGGCATGTACGTCGGCATCGAGTTCGAGAACGGCACCGAGCCGCAGGCCGAGGTCCGCGCCACGTGCGCGCGGCTGGGCTTCGAGATCCCGCAGGACAGCGGAATCTCGCTGAAGTACCTCTCGGTTCACGGCTCGGAGCGCATCGTCGAGTACGCCTTCGAGTACGCCAAGGCCAACGGGCGCCGCAAGGTCACCGCGGCCCACAAGGCCAACATCATGAAGTTCTCCGACGGCCTGTTCCTCGAAGTCGCCCGGCGGGTCGCCGAGCGCCACCCCGACATCGAGTTCGAGGACCGCATCATCGACAACCTGTGCAACCAGCTCGTGTCGCGCCCCGAGGAGTACGACGTCGTCGTGCTGCCGAACCTCTACGGCGACATCGTGTCGGACCTCGGCGCCGGCCTGATCGGCGGCCTCGGGCTCGCGCCCGGCGCCAACATCGGCACCGCGGCCGCCATGTTCGAGGCGACGCACGGCTCGGCTCCCAAGTACAAGGGGCTGAACAAGGTGAACCCGACCGCGCTCATGCTGAGCGGGGTCCTCATGCTCCGCCACCTCGGCGAGCGCGAGGCCGCCGACCGGCTCGAGGGCGCGATCGCCGCCGTGATCGCTCGCGGCGACAAGGTGACCTATGACCTCAAGCCCACCCGTGACGACCCTACCGCCGTCGGCACCTCCGAGTTCGCCGACGCCGTGATCGAGGAGATGAACGCCTGATGACTCCCGCCCCCGTGAAGGTGACCGTGACCGGCGCTGCCGGCCAGATCGGCTACGCGATCCTGCCCCGCATCGCCTCGGGCCAGCTGCTCGGGCCCGACACCCCGGTGGAGCTGCGGCTTCTGGAGATCACGCCGGCCCTGAAGGCGGTGGCCGGCGTCGTGATGGAGCTGGAGGACTCGGCGTTTCCGCTCCTGCGCGGCATCGAGATCTCCGACGACGCGAACGTCGCCTTCGACGGCACGAACGTCGCGATCCTCGTCGGCGCGCGTCCCCGGGCCAAGGGGATGGAGCGCGCCGACCTGCTCGAGGCCAACGGAGCGATCTTCGTGCCGCAGGGCAAGGCGATCAACGACCACGCGGCCGACGACGTGAAGGTCCTCGTGGTCGGGAACCCGGCGAACACGAACGCGCTCATCGCGCAGCGCAATGCGCCCGACGTTCCGGCCGAGCGATTCACGGCCATGACCCGGCTCGACCACAACCGGGCGCTCGCCCAGCTCGCCGCCAAGACGGGGGCCCACACGACCGACATCCGCCACCTGGCGGTGTGGGGCAACCACTCCGCGACGCAGTACCCCGACATCACGCACGCGACGGTGAAGGGCACGCCGGCGACGGAGCTCGTCGACCAGGCCTGGATCGAGGAGGACTTCATCCCGACCGTGCAGCAGCGCGGCGCCGCGATCATCGAGGCGCGCGGAGCGTCGAGCGCGAAGTCGGCGGCCAGCGCGGCCCTCGATCACATCCGCGACTGGGTGCTCGGCACCCCGGCGGACGACTGGGTCTCGATGGCCGTCGTCTCCGACGGCTCCTACGGCGTGGAGCCGGGGCTGATCTCGTCCTTCCCCGTGACGACCGCGGGCGGGGCGTGGTCGATCGTCCAGGGCCTGGAGGTGGACGGCTTCTCGCGTGCCCGCATCGATGCGTCGGTGGCCGAGCTGGCCGGCGAGCGCGACACGGTCGCGAAGCTCGGGCTGATCTAGATCGGTGGCGCGCCCGCGTCCCGCAGCTCCCATCGCCGTTCGGCGAGGCGGGACGAGGCGCGCCGGGCGTCCGCTAGGCGGGCGCTCCGGGCGTGCCGGGCATCTCAAAGGCCGGGGCGGCCTCCGGGGCGGGAACGGCGGGCGCGGGCGTGCCGGTCGGGTCGACCGGATGCCAGCCGCGGCCGCGCTTGGCGACCTTGCCGTCCTCCTGGAGCTGGGGCATCACGCGGTACAGGTAGTTCTGCTTGATGCCCATCGCCTCGGCCAGCTCGGGAATCGTGATCCCCGGCTTGGACTGCACGAGCGCGAGCGCCTGGTTGCCACGGGTGCCCGAGCCGCGCGGCCGGCCCCGCCGGCGGCCCGTGGGTGCGCCGGATGCGGCCCGGCGCCGGCGGCGCGGCGGGCTGGTGCGCTCCCGCGGGGCACCGGATCCGCGTCCCGACTCGACGCTGGCGAGGGCGGCGGCGGCGGCTTCGAGCGCCCGCTGCTCCTCCTTGAGCTCCCTGAGGCGCTGCTCGATTTCGGCACGCTTCTCAGCGAGGAAATCAGTCACATTTTGCCTTTCGGTGTGGTGGATAGTGAAACTGACAGTAACAGTAATTCTACGGAGGCCAGGCCGGTGACAGCGCGATGACCACGGTCCTGTACGTGCGCAGCCGGCCGGCGACGTTCATCGAGCTCGACCGAGAGCTGCTCGCCGAGCGCTACGACGTGATCGACTGGAATCAGCCCGGGCGCTGGGGCAATCCGCTGCGGATCCTCGCGCTGCTGCGGCGGGCCGATGTCGTGGTCGGCTGGTGGGCGTCGTGGCACACGTTCTGGCCCTTCACCCTCGCCCCGCTGCTGCGCACGCCGTCGCTCCTGATCATCGGCGGCTTCGACATCGCCGCCGAGCGCGACATCGGCTACGGCTACCAGCTCGGCGGCGCCCGCAAGCATCTCAGCCGCTGGATCATGCGGCGGGCCACCGCGCTCATGACGAACTCCGAGTACAGCCGCAAGGAGTTCGCGCGCAACGTCGGCCTGCCGGCCAGCCAGGTCACCGTCGTGCATCACGGCGTGCCCGACATGTTCGGCGTGCTGCCCGCGCCCAAGGAGCGCCTGGCGCTCACGGTCGGCAACGTCGACGAGGCCAACCTCGAGCGCAAGGGGCTGCGAGCGTTCGTGGAGGCTGCCGCCGCGCTGCCGGACGTCGAGTTCGTCGTCGTCGGGCAGTGGATCGGGGCCGCCGCGGACCGGCTGCGGGCAATCGCCACGCCGAACGTCCGGCTCGCCGGCTTCGTGTCGCACGAGGACCTCCTCGACCTCTACCGGCGGGCGAGCGTCTACGTCCAGGCGTCACAGCACGAGGGGTTCGGGATCTCGGTGGCCGAGGCGATGCTCGCCGGCTGCGTCCCCGTGGCGAGCCGCGCCGGCGCGCTCCCCGAAGTCGTCGGCGATGCCGGGATCCTGCTCCCGGGCCGCGACGCCGAGGCCGTGGCCGCCGGGGTGCGCGAGGCCCTGGAGCGCGGCGCGGGCGCCGGGGCCGAGGCGCGCGAGCGGATCCTGACGCTGTTCCCGCTGGCGCTGCGCCGCGACGGCCTGGTCGGGCTCGTCGACGGCCTGCTGGCGGGGGAGCGCGTCCCCGTCACCCCTCCAGGAGCGCCTTGAGCTTGCGCAGCGACGCCTTCGCCTCGCGCTCGGAGATGCCGCCGACCAGCATCTGGCCGGCGACCGCCCCGAGCGGACCGAACGGCGGCCGGAAGTCGTTCTCGTAGTCGAAACGCGTCCCGCCGCCGGGGCGGGGGGACAGCCGGTAGGCCGTCCGGGCCCGGGACCGGGCGGGGCCGCGGCCCTCCCAGACGGCGACGGCGGGCGCCTCGGCCTCGACGACCGTCCAGTGGACCTTGAACGGCGTTCCGCGGATCATCAGGACCTGGTCGAGCGTGGAGCCGAGAGCGAGCGGCCCGCTCCCCGCGCACGCGGCCTTGCGGTGGATGGTCACCCAATCGCCGAGCCGGTCCGGATCCATCACGACGTCCCACACCGCCTGGGGCGGGACCGGCAGATCGATCGAGGCGACGACGCGGCTCATCGGGCAGCCACCGGCTCGACGGCCTCCCAGTCCCGCAGCGCCCGCTCGACGGCGGCGGCGAACCGGTGCAGGCGCACGCGAAACAGCGTCCGGGCCTCGTCGGTGCGGGGCAGCAGGTCGGTCTCGAGCCCGTCCATGAGGGGCCGGATCAGGCTGGCGTCCTCGCTGCCGATGACGGCCCCGATCCGGCTGGTGATCGGCGTCAGCGAGACCGGCAGGCCGACTGAGGGGCGGCCGACGAGCATCAGGTCGCGGATCCGCTCGACGATCTCGCCGTAGGTCAGGACGTCGGGCCCGGCGATATCGAGGGAGCGGCCGCCGGCGGCCGGCTCGCTTGCGGCGGCCGCGAGGTACTCGAGGACGTCGCGACCGTCGATCGGCGCCGTGCGGCGGTCGCGCCAGGCCGGCAGGGCGAGGACCGGGAGGCGCTCGACGAGGCGGACGAGGAACCGGAACGACCGGGAGCCGGCGCCGATCACGATCGAGGCCCGCAGCGCCACCGGATCCGGTGCCTCGGCGAGCAGCGTCTCCTCGACCGCCAGCCGGCTCCCGAGGTGGGCCGAGGGCGCGGCGCCGGCCGGCACGAGGCCGCCGAGGTAGACGACGCGCCGGGTCCCGGCGCGCACGGCGGCCCGGGCGAAGCGGCGGGCCGCCTCCTGCTCGCGGGCGACGAACGCGCCCGGCGCACCGGCCTCCATCGAGTGGATCAGGAAATAGGCGACCTCCGCGCCGTCGAGCGCGGCATCGAGTCCGGCGCCGGTCACCGCGTCGCCTTCCACGACGCGGATGCCGCCGCCCACACGACGGCGGTCGCGGGCGAAGGCGACGAGGTCGTGGCGGTCGCGGGCGAGGCGCTCCAGCAGCGCGCCGCCGACGTACCCGCTGGCTCCGGTGACGAGGATGCGCATGGGGACTGAGGGGTACGCGCCAGCTTGGCCTCCGGGCCACGCGGCGCGGAGGGAATTGTTCCCAGGTTGCGGGCACTTCCACCCTTGCCACGCGCAAAAGGGTTCGGTTTGCGGCACTTTTGCGAACTTCTGCGGGATTTGCGGGAATGGCCCTGACGGCTGGCGGCCGACGTGCTTGGATGCTGGACGTCGGGCAGGGAGGGGCAATCTCGAGCTTTGGGAGGAGCGCGAATGGCGCAGCGGGCTGGTCGGGGCGCGACGGTGTCGTGCCAGGAGTGCTTCTTCGGCCGCAACGCGCTCTGCGCCCTGGCCGGCGACGAGCCGTGCGCGACCTTCCGCCCGTACCGGCCCGAGGGCCTGCGACCGCCCCAGCAGCTGCGGTTCACCTTCCGCCAGGAGCGCCGGGCCCAGGCGGCCTGGGCCTTCCCGTCCGCCCAGGAGCAGGCGGCGCTGCACGCGTAGGCGCGGGCGTCCGCGCGGCGCCAGCCGGGCGTGGGCGGCGCGCGGGCGGCTCCGGAGCCCGGGGAGCGCCGGTGCGGACGGCTCCCGCCCATCTGTGCGCAACCGCACGTCCAGGCCGCGCGGGTCCCGCGGCTAGAGTCTGCGGGCAACCAACGAGGGTCAGAGGGTCAAGGGTTCACGTGCGCATCACCGTTCTGGGCAAGTCCCCCGCCTGGCAGGACGCCGGCGGCGCCTGCAGCGGCTATCTCGTGCAGGACGGCGGCACGAGCCTGCTCCTGGACTGCGGGAGCGGCGTCTTCGCGAAGCTGCGCGAGCGAATCGACTACTGCGCGCTGGACGCCGTGGTCATCACGCACATGCACGCCGACCACTTCTTCGACGTGATCCCGTTCGCGTACGCGCTGATCTACACGCCGCGCCAGCAGCCGGTCCCGGTGGCCGGCTGGCCCGGCACCGACACGCCGGCCCGTCCGCGCCTGCACCTGCCGCGTGGCGGCCTGGAGATCTTTCGCACGGTCGTCGGCGCCTTCGGAGACCGGGAACTGGTGGAGAAGGCCTTCGCCGTGTCCGAGTACGAGCCCGACGACGTCATCGACGTGGAGGGGCTCGCCGTGCGGTTCCGGCGCGTCCCCCACTACATCGCCACTCACGCCACCGAGGTTCGCGCGCCCGACGGCGCGCGGTTCGTCTTCGGGGCGGACTCGCGGCCGAACGACGCGATCGTGGAGTTCGCCGACGGGGCGGATCTGCTGATGCTCGAGTCGACCCTGCCCCGGCCCGAACGCCAGGGCCTGCGCGGCCACCTGACGCCCGGCGAGGCCGGCGATCACGGGCGGCGGGCTGCCGCCAAGCGCCTCGTGATCACGCACGTGTCCGACGAGCTCGACCTCGAGTGGGCGCAGGCCGAGGCCTCCAAGACCTACGGGCGCCCGGCCGAGGTTGCGACCGACGGCGCCGTGTACGAGCTCTGAGTTCCGGACCGGGACGGCGGGACGGCTACGATCCGCGGGCATGTCCGAGCGCGACATCTTCGCCAACTTCGACCGGGTCCGCCGGGAGATGGACGAGCTGTTCGGCGACGTCTTCGGCCGCTCCGGCCTCGTGGCGCGGGGCGGTGCCTTCGCGCCGGCGGTCGATGTGTCCTACCGCGACGATCCCCCGACGGCGGTGGTCCTGGCGGCGCTCCCCGGGATCGATCCCGCCCGGGTGTCGATCGAGGTCCAGGGCCGCCGCCTCGTCCTGGCCGGCGAGCGCACCGCGGCCCCCGCCACCGGGCGGATCTACCAGCAGCTCGAGATCGAGCGCGGCGCCTTCAAGCGCGTGGTCGAGCTGGGGGCCGACGTGCGGGGCGACGAGGCCCGCGCCGTCTACGAGGACGGGATGCTCCGGATCGAGCTGCCGCTCGCGCCGCCTCAGCGCCCGCCGTCCCGGACCGTCCCGGTCGAGCTGCCGGGCGCGGAGTAGCGCCGTGGCCGAGGATCCCAACGGCGGCCCGCCGCAGATCGAGGTCGTCCAGACGCTGCTGCCGTCGTCGCTGCCGGTGCTGCCGCTGCGCGAAACCGTGGCGTTCCCCGACCTCCTGACGCCGCTCGCGGTCGGGCAGGACCGCAGCGTCGCGCTGGTCAACGACGCGCTCGCCGGGGACCGGATGCTCGTCATGGTCGCCAGCCGCGATCCGGAGCTCGAGGCGCCGGGCCCCGCGCAGCTCTACGGCGTCGGGGTGGCGGGCACGATCGCCCGGATGATGAAGGTCCCCGACGGCTCCCTGCGGGTGCTCGTCCAGGGCGCCCAGCGCGTGCGCGTCACGAGCTGGGTGCGCGAGCAGCCCTATCTGGTGGCCGAGATCGCCGCGGCGCCCGACGTCGTCGAGGCGTCGACGGAGCTCACCGCGCTGGCCCGCAACGTCCAGCAGACGTTCTCGAAGATCGTCGAGGAGGTCCCGTACCTCCCCGAGGAGCTCCAGCTCGCAGTCGCCAACATCGAGGACCCGGTGGCGCTGAGCGACCTCATCGCCGGGTCGCTGCGGATTCCCGTGGCCGAGAAGCAGGATCTGCTGGAGGAGCTCGACGTGGCCAAGCGCCTGCGCCTGCTCTCCCGCATCCTCGCTCGCGAGCTCGAGGTCATCTCCCTCGGCACGAAGATCCAGACCCAGGTGCAGTCCGAGCTCGAAGCCGGCCAGCGCGAGTACATGCTGCGCCAGCAGCTCAAGGCGATCCAGGAGGAGCTCGGCGAGGTCGACGAGCAGCAGGCCGAGGCCAACGAGCTGCGCGAGCAGGTGCTGGCCGCCGAGCTCCCGGACGAGGTCCGGCGCCAGGCCGACCGCGAGCTCTCGCGCCTCGAGCGCCTCCCGCCGGCCGCCGCCGAGCACGGCGTCATCCGGACGTGGCTGGAGTGGATCGTCTCGCTCCCGTGGTCGGCGAGCACTGAGGACAACCTCGACCTCGGCCACGCCCGCGAGGTGCTCGACGAGGACCACTACGACATCGAGCAGGTCAAGGACCGCATCCTCGAGTTCCTGGCCGTGCGCAAGCTCAAGCCGGACGCGCGGGGCTCGATCCTGTGCTTCGTCGGCCCGCCCGGGGTGGGCAAGACGTCGCTCGGCCGCTCCATCGCCCGGGCCCTCGGGCGCACGTTCGAGCGCATCAGCGCCGGGGGCGTGCGCGACGAGGCCGAGATTCGCGGCCACCGGCGCACCTATATCGGCGCGATGCCCGGCACGATCATCCGGGCGCTGCGCGACGCCGGCTCGAACAACCCGCTGTTCATGATCGACGAGCTCGACAAGCTCGGAGCCGACTACCGCGGCGACCCGGCCAGCGCGCTGCTCGAGGTCCTGGACCCTGAGCAGAACTCCACGTTCCGCGATCACTACCTCGACGTCCCCTTCGACCTCTCGCGGGTCATGTTCATCACGACCGCGAACACGCTGGACACGATCCCCGGCCCGCTGCGCGACCGCATGGAGGTGATTCCGCTCGCCGGCTACACGGAGGAGGAGAAGCTCCAGATCGCCAAGCGCTACCTCGTCCCGCGCCAGATCGAGCGCAACGGCCTCAAGCGCTCGCAGGTCCGGATCGGCGACCCGGCGCTGCGGACGATCATCGCCGACTACACGCGCGAGGCCGGCGTCCGCGGGCTGGAGCGCGAGATCGGCACGGTGTGCCGCAAGCTCGCCCGTCGCGCGGCCGAAGGCGAGCTCACGGGCCGGATCACCGTGACGGACGCCCGGGCCCGCGAGGCGCTCGGCAAGCCCCGGTTCCAGTCCGAGGCGCGGCGGCGCACCGCTCAGGCCGGCGTGGCCACCGGGCTGGCGTGGACGCCGGTCGGCGGCGACGTGCTGTTCGTCGAGGCCACGGCAATGCCCGGATCGGGGCGCCTGACGATCACCGGCCAGCTCGGCGACGTGATGAAGGAGTCGGCGCAGGCCGCCCTCTCGTACGTGCGCGGCCACGCGCACGAGCTCGCGCCCGAGCTCGCCGACGGCTGGTTCGCCGACCACGACCTGCACATCCACGTCCCGGCCGGGGCGATCCCCAAGGACGGGCCGAGCGCCGGGGTCACGATGGCGACCGCGCTCGTGTCGCTCCTCACCGGCGTGCCGGTCCGCGACGACGTCGCGATGACCGGCGAGATCACGCTCACCGGCCAGGTGCTCGCGATCGGCGGGCTGAAGGAGAAGGCCCTGGCCGCCCAGCGCAACGGGGTGACGACCGTGATCGCCCCGGCCCGCAATCGCGCGGACGCCGACGAGATCCCCGAGCACCTCCGGGCCGACCTCGAGTTCGTCTTCGTGGAGGAGATCGGCGAGGTGCTCGGCGCGGCGCTCGAGGCGCCGCCGGGACCGCCGGTCACGGCTCCGGCCCGGCGCCGGAAGGCCCGGGCGCGGCGCCCCGCAGCGCCCGCGGCCGCCGCGCGGCGCGCAGACGGCTAGACTGAGCGCCACTCCAGCAACCGGTTCGAGGGAGAGTCATGGCAGCACAAGAGCGAATCGCTCAGGCCGGCGAGGCCGCCCGGGCGCTCCGCAACCATCCTGCGGTCCAGCGCCTGATCCAGGACGCCGAGGTCCGCAACGAGATCCGCGACGCCGTCGAGCTCTCGCGGTCGGCCTACGGCCGCTTGAACAACGGCAAGCCGCCGACCAAGGCGCTGCTGGAGGACAAGAAGCTCCAGCGCGAGCTGCGCGACGCCGCCGAGCTGCTGCGCGATGCCGGCCTGGCGCTGCGCGAGGGCCCGAAGAAGCGCAAGCGCCGCTTCGGCCTCGGCCGCCTGCTCCTCGTGGGCATCGTCGGCGCGATCGCCGCGCTGGCGCTGAGCGAGGGCCTGCGCAAGAAGCTGCTCGACGCGCTGTTCGGCGCCGAGGAGGAGTTCGACTACACCTCCACGACGACGCCGGTCGTGCCGACGCCCGAGCCGGCTTCCTCCACGACCTCCGCCTGACCACAGGCAGCCGGCGTGCCGCCCGAGGGCGCCCTGCGGGGCGCCCTCGCTGCGTTCCGGGGAGGCCCCCGGGCCGCCTCACCGACTAGCATCGCCGCCATGGAGGCCGCCTCCAGCCGCCCGAAGGACCTCGCCGGGGACAAGGCCCAGCGGATCGTCGACGCGATGCGCGCGAGCGTGGCGCGGCGCGGCGCCGCCGGGTCGACCTTCGACCACGTCGCCCGGGAGGCGGGCGTCTCGCGCGGGCTGCTCCACTACTACTTCGGGACGAAGGAGCGGCTTCTGGTCGAGGTCGTCCGCCGCGACAGCGACCTGCGCATCGCCGCGCTCGACGCGGCGCTGGCCGGGGCCCACAGCGCCGAGGACTTCATCGAGGCGCTCGTGCGCAGCCTCGAGGATCTCCTCGATCACGATCCGGACGTCGTGAGCCTGTGGTTCGAGCTCTTCAACGCGGCCCGGCGCAACGAGGAGATCGCCGCGGAGGTCGCCGAGCTGTCGCGCCGCACGCGCGAACGGGTCGCCGCCCAGCTCCAGGCCAAGCACGAGGAGGGCGTCATCGCCCTGCGGGACGAGCCCGAGGCCGTCGCCAGCGTCATCTTCTGCCTCGGCGACGGGCTCTCGATGCGGCTCCTGCTCGAGCCCGACCGTGACGCCCGGGCCACCCTGCGGGCCGCGATGACCGCCGGCCGGGCCCTGCTCACCTGAATCGAGGAAAGGACGCACCATGCCGGTCACGCTCCACCGCTGCCCCTTCACGTTCCTGCATACCGACCTCGACGCCTGCTGGAAGGTCCAGAAGGCGCTCGACGAGCAGGGAGTCGACTACGCCGTCGCCAAGGAGTGGGGATTTCCCCGCGGGCGGCGCAAGGACCTGATCGCCGCCACCGGCCAGCAGTTCCTGCCGGCGATCGAGTTCGAGGACGGGACGTTCTACCGGGCCGAGTCGGCCGAGATGGCCGCGCGCATCAGCGCCGGCAAGCTCGGCACCACCGCCTGAGCCGGCTTCTGACGGATCGCCGCCTCAGGCGAACAGCTTGCGGGCGCGCCACAGGCTGCCCGGACGGCCCTTCGGCCGCAGGCGCCCGCGCAGCAGCAGCTGGCGCGGATCGGCCCGGCCCGCGGTGACGTCGACGAAGTCGTCCAGTGCCGTGACGACGGTGATGTCGGCGTCGGGTCGCAGCCCGGGCCCCACGTCGGTGGAGCCGTTGTCGATGCGCAGGTGCCACGGCGCGGCGTCCGTGAACGCCCACTGGATCGTCAGCGGCCCGTCGGGGATCCCGGCCGGGTCCACGGCCCGCTTGATCGAGTCGAAGTAGGTCGCGAGCAGCTCGGGGCTGCGGTCGACGGGGCCGGACTCGCCCAGGTAGCGGCCGCGGAGCATCGACACGCCGCGCCGGGCCCGCTCGGCGTCGGACAGGTCGGTGGGGATCGGCACGCCGCCCGGCAGGTCCTCGGGCGGCAGCCCGGCCGCCCTCAGCTTCTGTTCCAGCGACGAGGCGCCCGAGGCGAACACCTCCTCGATCGTCGCCCCGAAGCACTCGACGTAGCGCTCGTCCCACCCGGGCGGGACGAACACGGCGGTGGCCCACGGGGTCACCTCCCGGAGCAGTTCGGCGACGGCGAACTTGACGTCCGGGTCAGAGCGGTGCAGATCGGCGAGCAGCTTGACGCCGAACGCGATGTGGCGCTGCTCGTCCAGGGCCACGTTGCGCATCCCGGACCGGAAGCCCGGCAGCACGTCACGGGCCACGAGGTAGTCCTCGATGAAGTGCTGGCCGGGCTGCGCGAGCGACGCCTCGATGACGAGGTGGTAGAGCGTGACCGCCGCGGCGAGCTGCGGCGCCGAGCGGTCCTTGCGCAGCTCGCCGGCCATGCGGTCGAGGCGCTCGAAGACCTTGCGGAACCCCCAGGTCAGCTCGGGCTCGGTGGCGGCGAGGGCGTCGGCCATGGTGGCGCCGGTGCGGACCACCTCCTGCATGAAGCGGCCGAAGAAGACGGCGTGCCGGGCCTCGTCGACCTGCTGGGTGGCGAGGAAGTACTTCTGCTCCTCGCGCGGTGCAGCGTCGATGTAGGGGGAGAGGTTGTCGGCAACCGCGTCCTCGCCGTGCAGGAACAGGGAGTAGTTCCACAGCGCGGCGCGCCGCTCGAGGTCGCCGAAGGTCCCGTGCCACTGCGCCCGGTCCTCGTCGAAATCGATGCCGGTCGCCGACCAATTGCCCTGCTCCCAGCGGGCGTACAGGTCGTCGTAGGACACCTGGTCGGCCAGGATCTCGTCGGCGGCGGGGGGCATGGGTCCTCCTCGGGTCGGCGGCGGCGCGTCGCGCCGAGCGTAGCGGGGCCAGGCCGGACGGCGGCGGGCCTGTGCGCGACCGCACAGTCGCCGCGGTACCGTCCCTGCCGCATGGGCGCCCTCTACGACGCGACGATGGGCCGGGCGATGGCCGCCGGCTACGACCGCGTGCTCGCGGCCTCCGAGGCCGCCGGCCTGGCGGATCGCCGGCACGACCTGCTCGCCCAGGCGCACGGCGCCACGATCGAGCTCGGCGCCGGCACGGGCCTGAACCTCGAGCACTACCCGCCGCCCGTGACCGAGCTCGTGCTCGTCGAGCCCAGCGAGCACATGGCGCGCAAGCTCGGCGCGCGGGTGGCAGCCAGCGGGCGCGACGCGCGGATCGTGCGGGCCGGGGCGGAGCGCCTCCCGTTCGAGGATGGCCGGTTCGACACCGCGGTCGCCACGCTCGTGCTCTGCACGGTTCCCGATCCGGATGCTGCCCTGGCCGAGGTCGCCAGGGTGCTGAAGCCCGGGGGCCGGCTGCTGTTTCTCGAGCACGTGCGCTCTGACGAGGAGGCGGGCGTCGCCCGCTGGCAGGACCGGCTCGAGCGCCCGTGGGGCTTCCTCGCCGACGGGTGCCACCCGAACCGCGACACGCTCGCCGCCCTCGAACGATCGCCGCTGACGATCGCGTCCGTGCAGCGCGGACGCATGCCGAAGGCCGCGCCCATCCTCAAGCCGATGATCAGCGGGACCGCGGAGGTGCCGGCATGACCGTCCGGCTCACCGAAGCGACCGGAGGCCACCCGGCGCTCCACGGCGCCAGCCTGCGCCCGTTCTGGCTCGACTCGCCCGATGCGCCTGAGCCGGCCGCGCCGCTGCGGGGAGACACGGACGCCGACCTGCTCATCGTCGGCTCCGGGTTCACGGGCCTGTGGGCCGCGGTGCAGGCCAAGGAGGAGGACCCGGGACGCGACGTCCTCGTGCTCGAGGCCGAGTCGGCCGCGTTCGGCGCCTCGGGGCGCAACGGCGGCTTCGTCGAGGCGTCGCTCACGCACGGGATCCTCAATGGCATCGAGCGCTTCCCTGACGAGCTCGACACCCTCGAGCGCCTCGCCGCGGAGAACCTCGACGGGCTGCTCGGCACGCTCGACCGGCACGGCATCGATGCCCGCTACGAGGCGGCGGGCATGATCACCGTCGCCACCCAGCCCCACCAGCTCGAGCACCTTGCCGACACCGTCCGGCTCGAGCGCGAGCACGGCGGCGACGCCGAGCTGCTCGACGGCCCGGCCGTCCGGGCGCGGGTGAACTCGCCGACCTACCTCGGGGGCGCCTTCCAGCGCACGGGCGCCGGGACGGTGGACCCGGCGCACCTCGCCTGGGGCCTGCGCCGCGTGGCGTCCGAGCTCGGCGTGCGGTTCTGCGACCGCACGCGCGTCGACCGCCTGCGCGGCGAGGGGGACCGGGTGGCCGCGGCCACCCCCAACGGCACCGCCCGGGCCCGCCGCGTGCTGCTCGCCGGCGGCGGGTACTCGGCGCTCCTGGCTCCGATCCGGCGGCTCGTCGCGCCGGTCTTCGACTACGTGCTCGTGACCGAGCCGCTCAGTGCCGAGCAGCGGGCGCAGATCGGCTGGGCGGGCCGGGAAGGGCTGGCCGACAGCGGCAACCAGTTTCACTACTACCGGCTCACGCCCGACGACCGGATCCTGTTCGGCGGCTTCGAGGCCGTCTACTACTTCGGCAACGACATCTCCCGGCGCCGCGACGCGAATCCCGAGGTGTTCGGCCTGCTCGCGGAGCACCTGTTCGAGACCTTCCCGCAGCTCGAGGGGCTCCGGGTCAGCCACGCCTGGGGCGGGGTCATCGACACCTGCAGCCGCTTCTGCGTCACGTTCGGGTCGGCGCACGGGGGCAAGACGGTCTACGCCGTCGGCTACACGGGCCTTGGCGTCGGCGCCACGCGGTTCGGCGCCCGTGCCGCGCTCGACCTCCTCGACGGTCGCGACACCGAGCGCACCCGCCTGCGGCTCGTGCGGACCCGGCCGCTGCCGTTCCCGCCCGAGCCCCTGCGCTGGCCGATCATCGAGGTCACCCGCCGGGCGCTCGCCACGGCCGATGCCCGCGACGGCCGGCGCGGCCCCTGGCTGAACCTGCTGGACCGCCTCGGCCTCGGCTTCGACAGCTGAAACCGGCGGGCCGGCCGGGTCAGCTCAGGATCGCCAGCGCGGCGAGCGCGACGAGCGCCCACACCCCGGCCACGACGGCCCCGGCGGCGACGACCGCGCCGACGCCCGCGCGGCGCACGAGCCGGCGGCCGTCGAACCAGAGGTCCAGCGCGCGGTCGCGGTACTCGCCGGGCACGAGGGCCAGGCGCGCCTCGAGGGCGCGGCGCTCCCACCGGGTGAGCATGGCCCGCGCCTCGCGACGCGCCCGAATCCGGCGGCGCGGCAGGCGGCGCAGGCGGGCGCGCCAGTACTGGACCGCCTCGCGGGCGTCGCCGAGCGGGGGCGGCCCGAGCAGGTCTCGCAGCAGCGCGTCGTCTGGATCGGCGGGGCGCATCGGGCCGAGGGTAGCGCGTCGGCGGCCCGCTACGATCCGGCCGCGATGGCGGGGGGAACCGAAGCAGCGCCTGCAGCGGCGGCGCGTCCGGGGTGGTCGCGGCACCTGCGCGTCCGCGACCCCGACGGCGAGCAGCAGACGACGAATCTCGAGCTGTTCTTCGACCTCGTCTTCGTCTTCGCGATCACGCAGCTCTCGCACCACCTCCTGGGCGACCTCACGTGGGCCGGGGCGGCGCAGACGGGCTTCCTGCTCCTCGTGGTCTGGTGGGCCTGGATCTACACCACCTGGATGACGAACTGGTTCGACCCCGACTCGGTGACCGTCCGCCTCGTGCTCATCGGCGTGATGGGCGCCTCGATGGTCATGGCGATCGCGATCCCGGACGCGTTCGGGGACCGGGCGATCCTCTTCGCGGGCGCCTACGTCGCGCTCCAAGCCGGGCGCAATCTCTTCAACGTCTGGGCGACCCGGCACGACGGCTCGAGCCTCGCCCGCACGTTCCAGCGCATCCTCGTCTGGAGCCTGGCCAGCGGGGCGTTCTGGATCGCGGGCGGCCTGGCCTCCGAGGACCTGCGGATCGGGCTGTGGATCGCCGCGCTGGCCATCGATTACGGCGGGCCGGCGCTGCTGTACAGGACGCCCGGGCTCGGACGCTCCGCCTACGACGACTGGCAGATCGACGGGGCGCAGTTCGCCGAGCGCTTCCAGCTCTTCGTGATCATCTCGCTCGGGGAGACCATCGTGGTCACGGGCGCCACCGCCTCCGAGAAGGTGCTCGATGCCGGCGTGGTGGCGGCGATGCTCGTTGCGTTCCTCGCGACCGCGGCCCTTTGGTGGATCTACTTCGACTACGTGGCCGGGCTGTCCCAGCGCCACCTCTCGGAGACGCGCGACCGGGGCCGGCTCGCGCGGGACGGCTTCACCTACGGCCACATTCCCATCGTGGCCGGGATCATCGTGGCGGCGGTCGGCGACGAGGTCGTCATCGCGCACGCCACCGACCACCTGCACGCGGCCGAGCTCGCCGCGGTTGCCGGCGGCCCGGCCCTCTACCTGCTCGGCCACGCCGCATTTCGCTGGAGCATGGTCCGGTCGGTCGGCTGGTCGCGGCTCGTCGGCGCCGCGATCATCGTGGCGATCGGGGTCGCCGGCCTGGCGTTTCCGGCGCTCGCGGTCGCCAGCGCCATCGCCGTCGTCCTCGCCGCGCTCGCCGCGTGGCCGCGCATTCGGCGGCGCCGGGCGTCCGGGGCCCCCGTGCCGGGGTAGCCTCGCGCGCCCCGGCGCCGGCGCTGGGCGCTCAGGCCGGCAGGCGCGCCGCGAACTCGTGGGCGAAGCGCCGCACCGCGTCGTAGTCGGTGTAGTCGACGTCGCGGCGGCGGTCGAGCTCGTCGGGGGAGAGGCCCTGGTCCCGGAGGATGACCCGCATCACGATCCGGGTGAACGGGTCGTACTGGGTCCAGGCCAGGCGGCCGGCGAAGGCGGCGTGCTGGCGGGGGTCCCACCCGGTCTCCTCGACGAAGGCGTCGTAGAGGCCGAGCACCTCGGTCTGGCCCTCGGAGCTCTCGTCGGCGGCGGCGAGGCTGACCTGGAAGAACGCCGACGGGAGCGCCTGCAGGCGCGCGAGGTTGCGCCGCACGAAGTCCACGACCTCGGGCTGGTGGTGCTCGCGGTGAACCGAGGCGCCGACGATCACGCCGTCGGCGTCCCCGGGCACGTCGGGCGGCGGGTCGCCGGCGCGCAGCGCCGTCGTCTCGTGGCCGGCCTCGGCCAGGGCTTCCGCGATGGTCTCCGCGATCGCCGCCGTGTGCCCCTCGGTGGTGCCGTAGACGATCAGGACGCGGGCCATGCCGGGGAGGCTACGCCGCGCCGAGCTTCGGCGATCTCCAGGGCGCGGCCAGCCGGCGGGCCAGGACGCCCGGCAGCTCGTCGATGGCCAGCCGCTCCTGCGCGAGCGAGTCGCGGTCGCGCAGCGTCACGGTGCGGTCCTCGAGCGTCTGGTGGTCGACCGTGATGCCCCAGGGCGTGCCAATCTCGTCCTGGCGGCGGTAGCGCTTGCCGATCGAGCCGCCCTCGTCGTACTCGACGGCGAGGATCGGACGGAGCGCCGCGACGATCTCCCGCGCGATCTCAGGCTGGCCGTCCTTGCGCACGAGGGGGAGCACCGCAGCCTTGACCGGGGCCAGGCGCGGGTGCAGGCGCAGGACCGTCCGCTGCTCGCCGGCGACCTCCTCTTCGTCGTAGGCGTCGACGAGGAAGGCCAGGGCGGCGCGGTCGGCACCGGCAGCGGGCTCGATCACGTGCGGGACGTAGCGCTCGCCGGTCGCCTGGTCGAAGTACTCGAGCTTCTCGCCGGAGTGCTCGGCATGGGCCTTGAGGTCGAAGTCGCCGCGGTTGGCGACGCCCTCGAGCTCGGACCAGCCGATCGGGAACCGGTACTCGATGTCGCTGGTGCCGCTGGAGTAGTGCGACAGCTCGTCGGCCTCGTGGGCGCGCAGGACGAGGTGGTCGGGCCGGATGCCGAGCTCGACGTACCAGTCGTACCGGGCCTGCTGCCAGTACTCGAACCACTGCTGGGCCTCGCCAGGCGGGACGAAGAACTCCATCTCCATCTGCTCGAACTCGCGGGTCCGGAAGACGAAGTTCCCCGGCGTGATCTCGTTCCGGAAGGACTTGCCGACCTGGGCGATCCCGAACGGCGGCTTCTTCCGAGCGAAGGACAGGACGTTCTTGAAGTTGATGAAGATCCCCTGGGCGGTCTCCGGGCGCAGGTAGGCGACCGACGCGGACTCCTTCACCGGGCCGACGTGGGTCTCGAACATGAGGTTGAAGTCGCGGGCGTCGGTGAGGTCGCAGTCCGGGCCCTGGCCGGGCGGCTTGGACGGCTTGCGCGGGCACTGCAGGTCGCCGAGATGGTCGGCGCGGAAGCGCTGCGTGCACGTGCGGCAGTCGACCAGCGGGTCGGTGAAGCCGGCGAGGTGCCCGCTGGCCTCCCAGACCTTGGGGTGCTGGAGGATGGCGGAGTCCAGCGCGACGATGTCGTCGCGGTCCTGGACCATCGCGCGCCACCACTCGCCCTTGACGTTCTGCTTGAGGAGCACGCCGTAGTGGCCGTAGTCGTAGGTCGAGCCGAGCCCGCCGTAGATCTCCGAGGAGGGGAACACGAAGCCGCGGCGCTTGCAGAGCGCCACGATCTTGTCCATGGTCACGACGTCGCCGGGCATCGGGCGGCGGATGGTAGTCGTCCGGGCTGGGAAGGCGCCCGCGGCCCGGGGCCGTATCCTTCGCCGCCGTGCCGATCTACGAGTACAAGTGCACCAAGGGCCACATCTTCGAGGCCATGCAGTCGATGAGCGACGACACGCTCACGGAATGCGAGGTCTGCGGGGCGCCGGTGCAGCGCGTGTTCCACCCGGTGGCCATCCACTTCAAGGGCAAGGGCTTCCACAACACCGACTACGGGACGCGCAAGCGCAACCGCGAGCTCAAGGAGTCCGCCGAGAAGGGCGCCGACGCGCACGACGCCAAGACGAAGGACAAGAGCAAGGGCACCGAGACCTCCGGAGGCTCGTCCTCGTCGTCGGGCTCGTCCTCGTCCGGCTCCGGATCGTCGTCCTCTGGCTCGTCCGGCTCCGGATCGTCGTCCGCGGGCTCTTCGTCGTCGGACTGACGTGACGCCGCGCCAGGCGGGGATGCTCGCCGGCCTGGCGTTGCTGTGGGGAAGCTCCTACCCGCTGATCAAGTACGCGCTGGAGAGCTTCTCGCCCGGCGAGATCGTCTTCCTGCGGGGCCTGCTCGGCACGGCGACGCTCGTGCTGTTCGTGCGGGGCGGCGGGCCGGAGACGCGCGCGGCGGTGCGGACGATCGCGGCGCAGCCCCGCCGGGCCCTGGCGTTCGGCACGGTGGCGATCGCGCTGCCGTTCCTGCTCATCAGCTACGGCGAGCTCGCGGTGCCGGCCGGCCTCACGGCGATCCTCGTCGCGCCGGCGCCGATCTTCGCGATCGTGCTCGGGCGCGCGTTCGAGCCGGGGACATCTGTGCTCCCGGCGCAGGTGGCCGGCGTCGCGCTCGGCTTCCTCGGCGTGGCCCTGGTGGTCGGCGTCGAGTCGATCTCGACGGCCGGCGAGTTCCTCGGGGGCCTCGGAATGGTCGGGGCCGCCGCGTGCTACGCAACCTCCGGTTTCGTCGTCCGCCGCTGGTACCCCGGCGTCCCCTCGCCGGCCACGTCGCTGGCCGCTGTGGCGGTGACGACGGCGCTCACGCTGCCGCTCGGCGTGGCGACGGCGAACTGGACGGCCCCGACGGCCGAGGCGCTCGCCGCGATCGCCGTGCTCGGCGCCGGCGGCACGGCCCTCGCCTTCGTGATCATGTTCCGCCTCTACGCCGAGGTCGGCCCGCAGAAGGCGACGCTCGTCGGGTACCTGATCCCGCCGGTCTCGCTGGCCTGGGGCATCATCGCCCTCGGCGAAGACCTGACCCTCGCCGCGGGCGCCGGCCTCGTCCTCATCCTCGGCGGGGTCGCGCTGGCCGCGTCGCGGCGCAGCGCCCACACCGGGCCGGAGGAGGCGCTGGCGCTCGACGCGGGCGCCGAGCCACCCGCGGACACCTAGCCGTCGAGGAAGCGCTGCACTTCCTGCTTCTTGACGTCGTCGCTGACGGTGAGGCCGGCGCCGCCGTCGGGCAGGGTGACGAAGCCCGTGGGCTTGAGCACGCGCGGCTGGGGCGTGCCGCCGATCACCTGGGATGCCATGAGCCCCATCAGCGTCGGGCCGCCCATGTCGCTGCGGATGGTCTGCGGGGCGGTCCACGCCACCCAGGGAAGGTGGAAGAACGTCCGGGGCGTGAGCAGCGCCGACTTCACTCCGCTGAGGATCTGCTGCTGGCGCTTGGCGCGGGTCAGGTCGTCCTCGGCCGGGTTGCACTCGTTGATGCGGGTCCGGGCCAGCGCGAGGGCCTGCGTGCCGTTGAGCGTGTGCGTCCCCGGCTTGAGGATGAGCGTGGTCCCGCCGTTCTTCTTCCCGCCGTTGATGTTCGAGACCACGCAGCCCGTCGTGACGTCCACGCCGCCGAGGGCGTCGATGAACTCAGGGAACTTCGTGAAGTTCACCTCGACCAGGTGGTTGATTTCGATGCCGAGGAACCGCTTGATGGTCGTGACCGTCAGCGCGGCGCCGCCGATGGCGTAGGCCGCGTTGATCTTGTCGGGCCCGTGCCCCGGAATGTCGACCACCGTGTCGCGGGGAATCGACAGGCGGGCTGCCGCGCCTCCGCCCGTGCGGATCAGCATGATCGTGTCGGACCGGCTGGGGCCGCCGGGGTTGGCGCCGCCCTCCTTCGAGCCCTTCGGGCGGGCGTCGGAGCCGAGGACGAGAATCGTGTTTGCGCTGAACGGCATCGGGCCCGCGCCGTCGAGCGTCCGCTGGGCGGCGTCGCTCACCTGCTCCTGCTCGAACTGGGCGCTGACGAGGAACAGGACGAGGGAGAGGAGCAGCCAGCCGGCCACGGCGGCCAGGACGGCGAGCACGACCCGCTTCGGCGTGATCCGGCTGCGCGCCGTGCGCGCATCGGCCGCCTGCGCCTCCGCCCGCAGGTTCCGCAGCCCGCCGTCGCGGGACGGCGACGTCCGGCGGTCCAGGAACGAGAGGGCGCGCGGCCGGGACCGGTAGACGGTGTACTTGGGCCGGTCGCCGGGCGGCTCGCCGCGCTGGCGCGGGGGACGAGGGGGTCGCGGATCGCTCATGGGGCCGGTGTATCGTGGCCCACATGCCCGACGGGTGCGTCATCGGCGTGGATCTCGGGGGCACGAAGCTCCTGGCTGGCGCACTCGATTCGGACCTCGGCGTCCGCCACCGCGCCCACCGGGTCGTGGCGGATCTGGGCCGGGCGGAGCTGCTGGACGCGATCGTCGATGCCGTCGAGGAGCTGCGGGCGGCCGAGGACGTGCCCTTGCGGGCGGCGGCGATCGGCGTTCCGGGCCTCATCGACCGGCGGACAGGCGCGGTCGTCGAGAGCAACCACCTGCCGCTGGCCGGCGTCGATGCGGCGGGCGCGCTCGCCGAGCGGCTCGGCCTCCCGGTGGCCGTCGACAACGACGGCAACCTCACCGCGCTGGCCGAGCTGCGCTTCGGCGCCGCGCGCGCGGCGCGGGAGGCCGTGGTGCTCGCGATCGGCACCGGCATCGCGGGCGGCCTCATCTTCGGCGGCGAGGTGTACCGGGGCGCGTTCGGCGGGGCGGGCGAGCTCGGCCACGTCGTGATCGACGCCGGCGGCCGGGCGTGCCCGGGCGCCTGCCCGGGCCGGGGCTGCCTGGAGGCGTACGTCTCGGGGCCGGCGCTCGGCCTCGAGGGCGCCCGCCTGGCCGGGAAGCATCCGGCCTCGGCGCTCGCGCGGGCAGCCGCGGACGGGCGCGAGATCACGGGCGCCCTCGTGACCGAGCTTGCCGCCGACGGCGACGCCGCGGCCGTCGATGCCGTGGCGGCGATCGGCCGCTGGCTGGGCTTCGGGCTCATCTCGCTCGTCAACCTGCTCAACCCGGAGGTCATCGTCGTCGGCGGCGGGGTGATCGCGGCGGGCGACCTGCTCCTCGACCCGGCCCGGGCCGTCGTGGCCGCCCACGGGCTCCCGTTCGCGCGCGGCGAGGCGCGGATCGTCCGGGCCCACTTCGGCGCCGAGGCCGGGATGGTCGGCGCGGGAGCCCTCGCGCTCGACCGGGCCGCCGCCGCCGGAACATGACGGGGCCCGCCGGCCGGCTCATCGTCTGCCCGACCCCGATCGGCAACCTCGAGGACGTCACGCTGCGCGTGCTCGCGGCGTTGCGCGAGGCCGACGTGGTCGCCTGCGAGGACACGCGCCGCACCCGGATCCTGCTGGACCGCTACGGCGTCAAGGCGCCGCTCGTCTCGTATCACGAGCACAACGAGCGCCAGCGGTCCGGCGAGCTCGTCGCGCGCATGCAGGCCGGGGCGGTGGTGGCGCTGGTCTCGGACGCGGGCATGCCCCTCGTGTCCGATCCGGGCTACGTCCTCGTGACCGCCTGCGTCGCGGCCGGGCTGGCGGTCGACGTGCTTCCGGGCCCGTCGGCGGCGATTGCGGCGCTCGTGGCGTCCGCGCTGCCGGCCGATCGCTGGCGGTTCGCGGGCTTCCTGCCCCGCCGTCGCGGCGAGCTCGAAGCGGCGTTTGCGTCGGCGGAGACGCTCGTGGCGTTCGAGTCGCCGCGGCGGCTCGCGGCGTCGCTGGAGGTGCTCGCCGCCCTCGATCCCGAGCGCCCCGTGTCGGTGTGCCGGGAGCTCACGAAGCTCCACGAGGAGGTCGTCCGCGGCACTGCCGCCGAGGTCGCCCGGCGCTTCGCCGGCGAGGCGCCGCGCGGAGAGATCGTCGTCGTGGTCGGCGGCGCACCTGAGGGCGCAGCCGAGCTGGATCGGGCTGCCGAGGCGGTTCGGGCGCTCGTCGCCGCGGGCGCCAAGCCGCGCGCCGCGGCGAAGGTGGTCGCGGGCCTCACCGGCGTGCCAGCCAACGCGCTCTATGCGAGCGCGTCGGCCGGCGGCTGACGCCGGCGCTTGCGCCTACGAAACCTGGAAGTTCGCGTACTGGCCGGCCTTGTAATGGCCGGGCAGGTTGCAGATCAAAGCGTAGTGGCCCGCGCTGAGCTTGAGCTTCAGCGTGGCGTTCTTCCCGGGCTGGATGCCTCCGACCTCGCCGACGGCCCCGGCCTCGTCGGCCTCGTTGCCCTTGAGGAGGTCGCCGGCCGGCTTCGGCGTCTTGATGACGACGAACTCGTGCTTGACCTTGCCCTGGTTGGAGATCTTGAACGTGACCTCGCCCGACTTCGCCTTCACCGGCGCCGGCTTGAGCGTGAACTCCTTCAGCACGACGCCGACGGCGTTGCCGTTTGCGGGCGGCGTGGTGGTCGTCTGTGCGGCGGTCGTGTCCGACGACGAGCTGCTCGATCCGCAGGCGGCGGCAGTGAGCGCGAGGCCCGCGGTGGCGGCCGCCAGCGCGGGGACGCGCAGGGCGGAAACGGTCATTGGAGGTCCTTTCGAGCGGGGGAGGGTGCGCCGCGTGGGCGCATGTCGGCCACCCTATGCCCGAGCGGACCGCGGTCCATCAGGTGTGATCACGGAGTCCCGTTCGGGAGAGTGCGGAGCCCTGGTCCGCAGTCCGCCGCAGGGGCCCCGAGTGTCCCGGGCTGGGCGCCAGGCGGCGAAGCTCTGCGGAGGGTTCGTGCCAACCCGCCCGCAGCGCCTCGGAGGGCCAGGCGGCCGGGCGTACGGTCTGCGCGTGCTTCGCCTCCTCGCCCCCGTCGGGTTCGCTCTGCTCCTCGCGCTGCCGGCGCCGCCGCCCGCGGCCGCGTCGTGGCGGTGGCCGGTGCACGGGCACATCCTCGGCGCGTTCCGCACGGGCCCCGATCCGTTCGCGCCCGGCCAGCACCGGGGCATCGACATCGCCGCGCCCCTCGGCACTCCGGTCGCCGCCGCCTGCGCCGGCGCGGTGCGGTTCGCTGGCCCGGCTGGACGCTCAGGGCTGACCGTGACGGTGCAGTGCGGCGCCCTCACGGCGACCTACCTCCACCTCGGCGCGACCGTCGTCCGTCCCGGCGACCGCGTGGCCGCGGGCGCGCCGATCGGAATGGTCGGCCGCTCCGGCACGCCCAGGCGGCGGACGGCGCACCTTCATTTCGGCGTGCGCCGGACCGGCCGGCGCTGGAGCTACGTCGATCCGCTCTCGCTGCTGGGCGGCCCGAACGGCAGGCCGGAGCGCCCGCCGCTGGGGCGGCCCGGGCGCCGGCCCGGACTGGCGCCGCCGCTCGGGCCGGCGCCGGGGGCAGCGGCCCGCCGCGCCGCCCCCGCCCGCCCGGCCGCCCGCCGGGCTCCGGCTGTCGCCTGGGCGCGACCAGCCCGGGGACCTGACGTGCCGCCGCTGGCGTGGGCCGGGGCGGCGCTGGCCGCGCTGGCCGCGCCCGGGACCTGGCGCCTGGCCCGGCGCCGCCCCAGGTTCGGCGGCGCTCGACCGGCACCGCGGGGCTCCCAGCCGGGCCGGCCGGCCTGACGCATCATCTCGTGGAGCGTCAGCCAACGTTCGCCTCGTCCGACCCGGCGAACCTTGCCTGGGCACTCCACTAGCCTTGGCGGCCGTGGCCTTCTACGTCACCACACCGATCTTCTACGTCAACGCCGCCCCGCATCTGGGCCACGCGTACTCGACGATCGCCGCCGACGTGCTCGCCCGCCACCACCGCCAGCGCGGGGAGGAGGTCTTCTTCCTCACCGGAACCGACGAGCACGGCGAGCCGGTGGCCCAGGCCGCCGAGCGCGAGGGCGTGACGCCCGCGGAGCTCGCCGAGCGCAACGCGAAGCGCTTCCAGGACCTGATGCCGCTGCTCGGGGCCTCCAACGACTTCTTCATCCGCACGTCGGACCCGCATCACGTCGAGCGGGTCCAGGCGGTCCTCCAGCAGGTCATGGACAACGGCCACGTGTACGCCGGCACCTACGAGGGCTGGTACTGCCCGCGCTGCGCCGACTTCAAGACCGACTCGGAAATCGGCCCGGACGACACCTGCCTCATCCACAAGACGCCGCTGGACCGCGAGCGCGAGGACAACTGGTTCTTTCGCCTCTCGTCCTTCCAGGAGCCGCTCGAGGCGCTGTTCGACTCCCAGCCGGACTTCGTGGTGCCGTCCACCCGGTTCAACGAGGCGCGCTCCTTCCTCGCGCAGGGGCTCCAGGACATCTCGCTCACCCGGGCGCGCATCACCTGGGGCATCCCGGTCCCGTGGGACCAGGATCAGGTGTTCTACGTCTGGTTCGACGCGCTCCTGAACTACTACACCGCGCTCTCCTTCGCGCGGCCGGGGCACGATCTCACGGACACCTTCTGGCCGGCGACCTACCACCTCATCGGCAAGGACATCCTGAAGTTCCACACGATCTTCTGGCCGGCGATGCTCATGGCCGCCGGCCTCCCGCTGCCCGAGCACGTCTTCGTGCACGGCTTCCTGCTCATGGACGGCGAGAAGATGTCCAAGTCGCTCGGCAACGTGCTCGACCCGTTTGCGGTCATGGAGCGCTACGGCTCGGACGCGCTGCGCTACTACTGCTGCCGGGAGGTCTCGTTCGGTCAGGACGGCTCGGTCTCCACGGCGGGGTTCGAAGCCCGCTACGAGTCCGAGCTCGCCAACGACTACGGCAACCTGGCCAGCCGGACCCTGGCCATGATCGAGCGCTACCGGGGCGGCGTGGTTCCCGCTGCCGAGCCCGATCCCGTGCTGAGCCCCGATTTCGCCGGGCTGCCGGCGCGCGTCTGCGAGCTGCTCGACCGGGCCGAGCTCACCGCGGCGCTCGAGGAGATCTGGCTGCGCGTCCGGCGGCTGAACCGCTATGTCGAGGAGCGTGCCCCGTGGCAGCAGGCCAAGGACGAGGCCGCCGCCGGCGAGCTCGACGTCACGCTCGCCAGCCTCGCCGAGGGCCTGCGGGCGGTGACGGTGCTCCTGCACCCGTACCTCCCCGCCACGTCGGCGCGGCTCCTGGCCGCGCTTGGCCGCCCGTCCCTGGACCTCGGCGACGCCGAACTCGGCACGACGGCGGCAGGCGCCACGGTGGCCTCGCCCGGCCCGCTCTTCCCCAAGCGCTGAGCGCGAGGCGCCGCCCGTGATCGACAGCCACAGCCACCTGCACCGCTGCCCGCGGCCCGCCGCCGAGCTCGTCGCCGAGGCCGCGAGCGCCGGCGTGCACCGGATCCTCACGGTCGGGCTGGACGGCGCCGACTGCCGCACCGCGCTCGCCGTGGCCGAGGACTTCCCGCAGGTCTTCGCGGCCGTCGGCCGGCACCCGAACAGCGCCACCGGCTTCGACGACGCCGACCGTGCCGAGCTGCAGGCCCTGGCGGCGCACGAGCAGTGCGTCGCGATCGGCGAGACCGGCCTGGACTACTACCGCGCCGGCGCCACGCCGGAGGACCAGGCCCGGGCGTTCCGGGCCCACATCGCGCTGGCCCGGGAGACGGCCAAGCCGCTGATCATCCACACGCGGGAGGCCGCAGTGGACACGCTCGCGGTGCTCGAGCGCGAGGCGACCGGGATCGAGGTGATCCTGCACTGCTTCTCGATGCCGGAGGAGATCGACCGCTGCATCGCCCACGGCTGGCTGATCTCGTTCGCCGGCAACGTGACCTACCCGGCCTCCGATGGGCTGCGCGCGGCCGCGGCGCGGGTGCCGCTCGACCGCCTGCTCGTCGAGACCGACGCGCCGTATCTCGCGCCGGTGCCGCGGCGCGGCGAGCGCAACGAGCCGGCCTGGGTCGTCCACACGGCGGCCGCGGTCGCCGCGGCCCGGGGGATGGAGCCCGGCGACCTCGAGGCTGCCGTCGACCGCAACGCGGCCGAGGTGTTCGGATGGTGAGCGCCGAGCGCGCGGCCCAGCCGAGCGTGCGCCGGCTGCGCGAGTTCGGCATCCGGCCCAACCGCGAGCTCGGGCAGAACTTCCTGGTGGACTCGAACCTGCTCGAGGTGATCGGCCGCGCTGCGCGGCTCGAGCCGGGCGACGTCGTGCTGGAGATCGGCGGCGGCCTGGGCGTGCTGTCCGAATACCTCGCCGCCCGGGTCGCCCACGTGCACGTCATCGAGGTCGATCGCGGCCTCGAGGCTCCGCTGCGTGACGCGCTCGACGCGCACGCCAATGCCACGCTCGTGTTCGCCGACGCCCTGCGCCTCGATTTCGGCACGCTGCGCCCGGCTCCGGACAAGGTGGTCGCGAACCTTCCGTACGGCATTGCGGCCTCGGCGATCCTGCGGACGATCGAGCAGCTCCCGGGCGCCTGCCGCTGGGTGGCGATGGTGCAGCGGGAGGTGGGCGAGCGCCTCGCCGCTCCGCCGGGGAGCGGCGCCTACGGCATCCCCTCGGTGCTCGCGCAGGCCGCCTGCGACGTGCGCGTCGTGCGCCCGGTGTCACGGTCAGTGTTCTTCCCGGTGCCGCGGGTGGACTCCGTGCTCGTCGAGCTCGAGCGCCGCGGCCCCGCTGCCGCGCCGGCGACGCGCGCGCTCGTGAACGCCGCCTTCGCGCACCGCCGCAAGGCCCTGGCCCGGTCGCTGTCCCTCGCCCCGGGCGCCCCCGCCGGCGTGCGCGAGTCCGCGCGCGCCGCCCTCGCGGGCCTCGGGCTGCCTGAGGACGTGCGGGCCGAGCGGCTGGCGCCGGCGCAGTTCGCCGGCTTGGCGGCGCGGCTCGCCTGGCCGGCGCCGCCGGAGGCGGCGCCGGCGTGACGGCAGGCGGCCCGGTGCTGCGCGACACGGCGCCCGGCAAGGTCAACCTCTGCCTCGTCCTCGGGGAGGCGCGGACGGACGGGCTGCACGCCCTCGTCTCGCTCGTCCAGCCCCTGACCTTGGCGGATGAGGTGACGCTCGAGCCGTCCGGCGGGACCCGCGACGACGTCGTGTGCCCGGGCATCGAGGGCCCGAACCTCGCAGCGGACGCCCTCGCCGCCTACCGGGCGGCATCGGGCTGGGACGGGCCGGGCCAGCGGCTCACCATCACCAAGCGGGTGCCGATCGCCGCCGGGATGGGCGGCGGGTCCAGCGACGCCGCGGCCGCCCTGCGGCTTGCGGCCCGGGCCGCGGGGCAGCCGGGCGATCCCCGCCTCGCGGCGCTCGCGCCGGGCCTGGGGTCCGATGTTCCGGCGCTGCTCGCGCCGGGCCTCTGCCTCGTCGGCGGGGCAGGCGAGGAGGTCCGTCCGCTCGCGCCGCTCGCCCCGTTCCGCGCCCTGGTGCTCCCGTCGCGGGCGCGCCTGTCCACCCCCGACGTGTTCCGCGAGGCCGACCGGCTCGGGCTCGCCCGGCCCCCCGAGGAGCTGGCGCGCCGCGCCGCGGCGCTGACGGCGGCGGCGCAGCCGGGCGCCCCCCTTCCGCTCGGACTGCTGGCAAACGACCTCGAGCCGGCGGCACGGTCCCTGTGCCCGTCCATCGATGACGCGCTCGCCGCGGCCCGCGAGGCCGGCGCCGCCGCGGCGCTCGTCAGCGGGTCGGGCCCGACGGTCGTCGGCCTCTTTCCGGGCGCCGCGCCCGGGCTCGAGGCCGCGGCGTCGGCGCTGGCCGGGCGCTTCCCGGGCGCCTGCGTGGCCGATCCCGTCGCGGCTGCGGGCCCGTGAAGCCGCTCTGGCTCGGGATCGCCGCGGTCCTCGCCGCTCTCACGGCCTGGCGCTGGCGGCGGCTCTCCCGCGAGCAGCGGGCCATCGGCCTCGCGCTGGCCGTGGCAGCGGCGGCCTACGGCAGCGGGCTGATCGTGATCCCGGACCTCAAGGGGCTCATCGAGGACATCGGCCGGTCGCTGGGACCGTGGACCTACCTGCTCGTCGGCGGGCTCGCCTTCCTGGAGACCGGAGCCTTCGTCGGGCTTGTCGCCCCGGGGGAGACCGCGATCCTCGTCGGCGGCGTGGTGGCCGGCCAGGGCGAGATCGACGTGGTCGTGCTCATCGGGATCGTCTGGATCTGCGCGGTCGCGGGCGACGTCACGAGCTACCTGCTCGGGCGGCGCCTCGGCCGCCAGTTTCTCGTCCGGCACGGCGCCCGGGTGAAGATCACCGAGCCGCGCCTCGAGCAGGTCGAGCGGTTCTTCGCCCGCCACGGAGGCCCGACCATCCTCATCGGACGGTTCGTCGGCCTCGTCCGCGCGCTCGCGCCGTTCATCGCCGGCGCGTCGAAGATGCCGTTCCGGCGCTTCCTCCCGTACGACATCATCGGCGCCGGGCTGTGGGGGGCGACCTTCGTGCTGCTCGGCTACGTGTTCTGGCGCAGCTTCGACCAGGTTGCGGCCTTCGCGAGCCAGGGCGCCTTCGCGCTGGCGACCGTGATCGTGGTCGTGGCCGGCGCCATCGCCGCCTACCGGTTCCTGCGGGTCGAGGCGAACCGCGAGGCCCTCGGGCAGTGGCTGGCCGGCCATGAGCGCACCCCCGGGCTCGGCACCGCGATCCGGCTCGGCCGCCGCGCCTGGGTGCGCGGCCTCGTGCCGCTCTGGCGGCGGGCCGAGCCGGCGCTGCGCTTTGCCTGGAACCGCCTCACCCCCGGCGAACTCGGGCTCGAGCTGACGACCCTGCTCGCGGTCGCCCTCGTCGGGTGGTTCCTCTTCGGGGGCATCGCGTCGCTGCTCGACACGGGCGAGCTGTCCGGGCCCGACGGCGACGCCCTGGGCACCGCGCGCGACCTGCGCGACGCCGCTGCCGTCGGCGCCGTAAAGATCGTCACCTTCTTCGGCGCGACGGCGGTGGCCGGTGCCGGCCTGCTGGCCGCGGCGATCTTCCTGGCCCGCAAGGGCCGGACCGCCGAGGCGGCCACGCTGATCGCGGGCGGCCTGCTGACGTTCGCCGCCGTCCAGATCACGAAGGCGGCCGAGGGCCGCCTGCGCCCGCCGACGATGATCGTCGAGGCGGCCGGCTCGAGCTTCCCGTCGGGCCATGCGGCCTACTCGGTCGCCTACGTGGCCGCGGCGGTCGCGACCGCGCCGCTGCTGCGCGGGCTCGTGAGCCGCACGGTGCTCGTGAGCGTGGCGGTCGTCCTGTCCGCGGCCATCGGCCTCTCCCGCGTCTACCTCCAGGTCCACTACCTCTCGGACGTCGTGGCCGGCTGGGCGCTGGGCGCCGCCGTCTTCGCGACGTGCGGGATGGCGGCTCTCGTCGTCACCCATCTCCGCAACAATGGGGGCACGCCGGCGCCGGTCCCGCCGGACGCCCCGCCGCCATGACGAACGAACAGATCGCCTACCTCGTTGCCGGATGCGCTGCCGTGCTCGGGCTCGCGGCCTTCATCGGCCTGATCCTTGTGCCCGCCTGGAAGGCCTACGACCGGTTCTGGCCCCGGGTCGGGGCCACGCTGCTGTCGCTGTACGTGCTCGCGACGTTCGTCGGCGCCGGCATCGCGCTCGGCGCCCTGGTCATCTACGAGTACGACCGGCTGTAGGGTCCGGCCCCGGGTTTTCGGGACCGCGGCTGAGCGTTCCCGGGGCCGCCGCGCCGCTCCCCGCGGGTGCGCAGGCGGGGCCCGCCGCCTACACTGGAGTCCAGATGTCCTCCGCGCCGGCCCGGCGCCCCACCGCCCTCGCGCCACCTGAGGATGCGCCGGCCGGATCAGACCTTGGCGCGCTCGATGCGGTCTCCGCTGCAGTGGAGTCGGGCGCCGGCCTGCCCGAGATCGTCCGGGCCCTCGCGCGGGCGCTGGACGCCAGTGCGGCACTGATCGACAGCGCCGGGACGGTCGTGGCGGTCGCGGCCCGGTCGCCGGCCGACGAGCGCGCGCTGCTCGAGACCGACGCCGGCGTTGAGGTCGTCGAGCTGCGGGTCGCCGAGGAGCCGGTCGGGCGCCTGCGCCTGCGCCTGAAGGGTGCCGCGCCATCCCCGACGCTCCTGGGCCTGCTGCGGGCGCTCGTCGCCTCCGAGGTCGGGCGCCAGCAGGCGCCGGCCGCGGCGTCGCGGGAGGCCGCCGCGGGCCTGCTCGCCGCCGTCCTCACCCGCACGCTGCGCGACGCGGACGAGATCGTCGCGGCGGGCGCCGAGGTCGGGATCCCGCTGGAGGCCGGCGGCACGGTTCTCGTCGTCCGCGCCCATCCCCACGTTGCCACCGACGATGACTGGCGCCCCCGGGTCCTGGCGGCCTGCGAGCGGGCGGCCCGGGCGACGGCGGCCGCGTCGATCGCCGGTCCGGGGCCGGGCCCGAACACCGCCGGCGGGGAGGTCGTGATCCTCGTGCCCGACGCGGACGAGCGCACCGGCCAGCGCGTGGCTGCCGGCGTGGTGCGTGAGCTCGAAGCGGCGCTTCCGGGTTTCACGTTCGCGGTCGGCCGCAGCCGCGGAGCCGAGGGCCCGCAGGACCTCCACCGCGCCGGCAGCGAGGCGCTGCTGGCCGCCAACGTGGCCGACGCGGATGGCGGGCCGGCCGCGCTGGCGTTCGAGGAGACCGGCGCCTACCGGCTGCTGCTTCCGGCGATGAGCGAGCACCCCGAGGAGCTCGAACGCTTCTTCGCCGAGACGCTCGAGCCGCTCATCGCCTACGACGAGCAGTACGAGACCGACCTGGTCCAGACCCTCGAGACCTTCCTCGAGTGCGACGGCAACGTGGCCCAGACGGCCCAGCGGCTCTACACGCACCGCCACACCGTCCGCTACCGGCTCGAGCGCGTCCGGGACCTGAGCGGCCTGGACGTCGGCTCGTCGGACGGGCGGGAGAAGCTGTCGCTCGGCTTGAAGTCGATGCGCGTGCTCGGGATCGCGGCGCCGCGCGGCCCGGCGACCGAAATCGGCGCCGAAGGGGGCCGCGTGCCGCGACCCGGGGGCCGCGCGGCCCCATGACGCGCAGGCCCGGCGACGCCGCGGGGGACCTCGCGGTCCTTGCGCCGGACGGCGCCCGCGTGCCCTTGTCCTCCTTCGCCGGCGAGGCGACGACGCTGATCTTCCTCCGCCACCTCGGCTGACTGCCCTGCCGTGCGCACCTCGTGCAGGTGTGGCAACGACGGGCCGAGCTGCCAGGCCCGCTGGCGTGCGTGACGTTCACCGGGCCCGAGTCCCTGCTCCCGTACGTCCGCGGTCTCGGGCTCGAGGACGGCCTGGCCTGCTTCTGCGACCCCGGCCGGGCGACCTACCAGGCGCTGGGATTCGGGCGCGGGTCGGTGGCCCGCGTGTGGCTCCACCCGCGGGTCTGGGCCCGCTATGTGCGGCTGCTGCGCGCCGGCTGGGAGACCGCCGGACTCGAGCACGACTCGCTCCAGCTCGGCGGGGACGTGGTCATCGGGCCCGACGGGCGCATCGCCTGGATCTACCGCAGCGCCGGGCCGGACGATCGGCCGTCGGCCGAGGCGGTGATCGCAGCGGCGCGCGCGGCAGCGTAGTCACTCCGGGATGCGCGCGCGCCGCAGGTCGACGCGCGCGCCCCGGAACGGCACCCCTTCGGCCCGCAGCCGCTCGCGCTGGCGGGCGCCGGCGGCCAGCGTGCCGTCGGCCCGGACGATCCGATGCCAGGGGACCCCGGGGTCCTCGCAGGCGGCGAGCACGGCCCCGGCGAACCGCGGCGCGCCCGGCGAGACGTCGCCGTAGGTGCGCACGAAGCCCGGCGGGACGGCCCGCACCCGCGCGAGCACCGCCTCAGCCCGCGGCCCGGACGGCGCGGAGCGGGGGCGGCCAGGCAGCATCGGCCAGAGGGTAGGGTGGGCCGATGCCGATCGTCGACCTGTCCGCGCCGATCACGCCGAGCTCGCCAGACCTTCCGGACCTGCTGCGCACCGAGATCGCCTTCCACGGCCACGCCGAGGGCGCGGCCCAGATCGAGGCCATGTTCGGCGTGCCGTCCCGGCTCCTGCGCGACGGGGAGGGCTGGGCGGTCGAGGAGTTCCTGCGCTTTGGAACGCACAACTCCACCCATGTCGATGCGCCGTGGCACTACAACTCGACGATCGGCGGCGCCCCGGCGCCGACGATCGATGAGCTGCCGCTCGACTGGTTCGTCGCGCCCGGCGTCGTCCTCGACATGACGGCCAAGGCCGACGGGGACGCCGTCACGCCGGACGAGATCGCGGCCGAGCTTCACCGGATCGGCCACGACCTGGCGCCCCGCGACATCGTGCTGGTGCGGACCGGGCGCGACGAGTTCTACGGCGACCTGGACTACATCGCCCGCGGGCCTGGCGTGACAGCTGAGGCGACGCACTGGCTCTACGACCGCGGCGTCCGGGTCATGGGCATCGACGCCTGGGGGTGGGACCGCCCCCTGCATCTCCAGGCGCAGGCGGCGCTCGAGCGTGATGAGCCCGGCGTGTTCTGGGCCGCCCACCAGGCCGATCTGGCCTACTCGCAGATCGAGCGGCTGGTGAATCTCGCCGTGCTTCCGCCGACGGGGTTCACCGTCTCCTGCCTGCCGCTGAAGCTCGTCGGCGCCAGCGGCGCCCCCGCGCGCGTCGTCGCGATCGTTCCGGACGAGACGGGCGACGCGGCAGAGCGCTAGGGCCGAGGCAGCGGATCGGCCGTCCCGGCCGGCCGAGCCCCGGCCTCGCCAGCCACCGGAGCGCCGCCGAGCAGGACCGTGGCCGGGTGCGCGAGCACGGAGATGTCCTCCCGCGGGTCGGCTGCGAACGCGACGAGGTCGGCCGGCGCGCCGGGCTCGAGGCCGGGCAGCCCGAGGTAGGCCCGCGCGCCCCAGGACACCGCGGCGAGGACCGCCTCGGCGGGCAGGCCGCAGCGGTGCAGCCAGGCTGCCTCCTCCGCGAGGCTGCCGTGCGGGCGCTCGTCGGTCCCGGCCAGGACCGTGACGCCCAGCTCGGCCGCAAGCGGGAGTGTCTCCCGCAGGCCGTCCAGCGCGGCGCGGGCCGGCGGCACGCCGGCGCCGGCGAGCTGCTCGAGCACGGCGCCGACGGTGGACAGCGTCGGGGTCCAGGCCTGACCGGCGTCCGCCATGGCGCGCAGGTCGCCGGCGGTGAGCAGCGGCGCGTGCTCGAGCGAGTCGACGCCGGCCGCGACGACCTCGGAAGCGAACGCACTGGACACGTGGGCGGCCACGCGCGCACCGTGCGCGTGGGCGGCGGCGACGATCTCGCGCAGCACGTCCGGCGGATAGCCGATCCGCGGGGCGAACCAGTTGCCGTCCGGGCCTGGGTAGTCGGCGATCACCTTGATCCACGGCAGGCCGGACGCAGCCTGGCGCTCGGCTTCGGCCACGGCCGCGGCCGCGGTCCGGCCCTCGTAGAGGTGGGGGAGAAAGAAGTCCGGCGGAGCCAGGAAGGGGCCGATCGGCACGATGCGGGCCTCGCCCGGTCGGGTCGCCGGGAGCTGCACCCCGGGGAGGACTCCGGCGTCGCGGACCGCCAGCACGCCGGCGGGCGGGTGGTCGCCGAGCTGCAGCGCGATGAGCTCCCGGCTGCCCCGCGCCGGTCCGCGGGCGCCCTTGGCCTCGAACGAGAGGTGCACGTGGGCGTCGACGAGGCCGGGCAGCACCCACCCCTCCACCCGGACGGCCCCCGGGACCGGGCCGTCCCGGATGACGCCGTCCGCGACCCAGCGGTCCTGGCCGTCGCCGCCGAGCCGGCGCGCACCCGGAACGTGCCAGGCGCCGGTCACGCCGTCACCTCCTCCGCGCGCACGCGGCGCTCCGCACCCGCGGCGAGGGGCAGCCGGCGGGCGAGCGCGAGGTTCTCTTGCGGGTCGAGCACGGAGTGCTGGACGCAGGCCGGCACGAGCTCGCCGGACTCCGGGTGGGCCATGGCGTACGAGCAGGCCTGGAGGCGCTCCTGGGCCGCCCGGATCGCCGGGTCGTCGCTGCGCTCGCCGCGCTGGAGCTGCTCCCAGGCGGGCCGCACGTCCCGTGCGTCCATGAACGAGTGCATGACGAACGTGATCGGCCGCACGCCATGGCGGGCCATGGCGGCCGGGCCGCCGCAGCGCGCGGCGAACCGCGCCGCCCACTGGGCCGTCAGCCGCAGCGCACCGGGATTGGCCCCGAACGCCCGGGCGAGCTTCGCCGCCAGGAGCGACGGCGGGTGCTCGAAGTCCATGCCCCCGAACGTCTCGAAGAACGCGTCGCGCACGGCCAGGTCCCGCGGGTCGCGATCGTCCAGGAGCTGGACGTAGCGCTCCCCCGCGTAGGCACCGTGGGCGGTGCGGTTGCAGCGCTCGTCGCCGATCTGAAAGGCGTGCCAGGCCAGGTGGCCGCCGGCCCCGGCCTCGATCTGCGCCCACACGCGGTCGCCGGTCAGCGCCGCATAGTCGTCCTTCCAGCGGTTCGCGTTGCCCACGAACGCCGCGGGCTGGAACGAGAACATCCGGAACCCGAGGTTCCGGCAGTCGCGGATCACCTGCGCCACCTGTCCGACGTTGCGCGGCGTGACCGTCATGTTGTGGGCGAGATAGCTCCGCACGCCGTGCTCGCGTTCCAGGCGGTCGAACATCGCGCAGAACCGGGCCCGGGCCGGCGTGAGCTGCGCCTCGTCGCCCACGCTCCGGTGGCCGCGGCGGCCGAACATCATCGAATCGAAGTGCCCGGCAAACGAGAGCTGGTCGAAGCGCCGGGTGCCGTCGGGCCGGATCGCGAGCGCGACGAGGTAGTCGTAGTCGAAGTCGCCATGCGACATCGACATCGGCTTGCGGCCGTGGCGGCGCATCGCCTCGAGCGCGGCGGCATGGTCGGCGGGCGAGAGGAGCGTGACCTCCCCGCCGATGAGCTGGGCGTACTGGCCCATGCCGCGCTGGGAGCGCAGGAAGGCCATCTGGCGGTCGACCTCGGCGACGGTGTGGCCGCCGTCCACCCGGACGCGGTTGGCGTCGCGCGAGTGGTAGCACGGGGTGCAGGCCAGGTTGCAGCGGGGGAAGACCCCGTGGGTGCCCTCGCAGCCGGCCGTGCGGCGTCCGAGCGCCTGGTTCGGCGTCTTGACGTGGTCGGGCAGCTCGGCCCAGCGGCGGGCGAGCGCGGCCTCGGTCTCCGGGTGCACCGGGCGCGTCGCCGCCTCGAGCGCGGCGAGCCGGGCCCGCAGGCCGCCCGCCATCAGGCGCGCTCCCCGCCGAGCAGGCCGAAGACGTCGTCGACCTGCGACCAGCCTGTCCGCATGAGGAACTGGGAGTTGCGGCCGTAGGACTTGGCGCCGATGAGGAAGAACCCCGGCTCCGGATTGACGAGGGTCTCGGGGCCGCGGGGCTGCTCGGCGAGGCAGTCGCCGCCGGCGGCGCCGAGCAGGGCGGCGGCGAGGTTCATCGGCCCGGCGGTCGCGTAGCACTCGTGCACCTGGAGCTGCCGGTAGATCGTGAAGTCGCCGACGCCGCCGTTGAGCGCCAATACGGTGTCGACGACCGCCTCCTCCGGCCGGCCGTTGCGCAGCGTGACGGCCAGCCGTCCGTCGCGCCCGGCCACGGCCTCGGTCACCCGACCGGGACGGGGCTCGACGGCGTCGGAGGCGCCGGCGGCGAGCTCGGCGGCGATGCGATTGAGGGCGGCGCGCTCCGGCAGCGGATCACCGCCGCTCGGGGCGAAGCCCGGCACTGCCTCCCGCATCGCCCAGATGACCCGGGTGCCCGGCGCCTCGCGGGCCAGCTCGGCGAGCGACCGCGCCGCAGTCTGGGCCGAGTGGCCGGTGCCGGTGAGCAGGACGGTCCGCCCGGCCCACGCCTCCGGCGCCCCGGCGACGTCGGGGATCTCGTGGAGGATTCGGCCGGCGTGTGCCCGCTCGCCCGGCGCAGGGATCCCGCCGTCGCCCAGCGCGTTGGGATTGCCGTACGTCCCGGTCGCGTCGAGCACGACGTCCGCGTGCTCGACGCGCTCATCGCCGTCGGGTCCGCCAACGAGGATCCGGAACGGCTGGGCGGCCCGGGCCCCGGTGCCGATCTCCTCGTGCTTGAGCAGCCCCTCGCGCCCGACCGCCAGCACCCGCGTGCCGAGCCGCAGGCGCGCAGCGATTGCCGGGAGCGCGGCCACCGGCTCGTAGAGCCGTTCGGCCAGCTCGTGCCCGGTGGGGAGCCCGGATCCCTCCGGCACCTCGGCGCCGGCAGCGCCGAGGGCGGCGGCCATTCGCGGCGAGACGTTCAGCGCCCACGGGGTGAAGACGCGGACGTGCCCCCAGCGACGGACGTGGCCCGCCACGGTCGGCGCCGCCTCGTACAGCGTGCAGGGCAGCCCGCGCTCAGCGCACGCGAGGGCGGCCTCCAGGCCAATGGGGCCGGCACCGAGAATGGCGACGCGAAGTGGGGACTGGGGCATGGCGGCAGCTCCTGGCTGGGTCGTTGCACCGGACGGGTCCCCCGTCACTTCGCAGTGCCGGCCGGTTTGGATCGCTCGCCGGTGACGGTATCCGGCGCAGGCGTCCCCTGCCAGCCTGCGATCGCGCCGGGACGACCGCCGCCCGGTCTACCGTGCGGTGACAGCACGGAGGTCACGGGGGCCTCCGGCAACCAAGGGGTGCCGATGAAACAGAAGGGCTTCTTCGGATCGCTATTCGATCTGTCGTTTACGTCGTTCGTCACACCGAAGCTCATCAGGATCCTGTTCGTCCTGACGCTGGTGATCCTGGTGATCGCCTACATCGTGATCGCAATCTCGATCTTCTCGTCGGGCGGGAGCGAGGTCACCATCGAGGGCGGACAGGTCACGACGAAGGACACGAGCAACACGGGCGCCGGGCTGCTCTTCGTCTTCATCGGCGGCCCGCTGATGCTGTTCTTCTACACGCTGCTCTACCGCGTGCTCTTCGAACTCGTGATGGTCATCTTCCGGATCTACGAGAACACCGCCGTGCTGGCCCAGGCCGCGGGCGGCGGCGCGGTGTCCGCCGCGCCGACCGGTCCGCCGCCGCCGGCTCCCGCCGCGCCGCCGGCCGGACCGCCTCCGGGCCCGGAGTCCCCGGGCACGCTCCCGGGCTGACGGGCCGGGCTCCAGACGGCGACGGGGCCGCTGCTCGCGCAGCGGCCCCGTCGGAGCTTCGGAGGGCGTGACGCCGGGCTAGCTGCCCGGCGGCGGGGCGCTGGGCGGCGGGGTGCTCGGCGGCGGGCCGCCCGGGATGCTGGGCGGGTCGCCTGGGATGCCGGGCATCTCCGGACCCGACGGCGGAGCGCCGGGCAGGCCGGCCGGGGCCGGCGCGGCGCCCGGGCCGGGGCCGGCGGCCTGGCCGTCGCCGGCGATGTTGAAGTAGATCACCGACACGACGATCGCCGACAGCGGAGCGAACAGGATGTTCGTGACGGCGTCCGCGATGATCCGGCCCGCCACGGAGTCGATGACCGCGAAGAAGATCGCGCCGAGCACGATCGCGGCGACGATCAGCATCAGCAGGAACAGCAGGAACACGGCGAAGATCGCCCACCAGTTCCCCTTGACGAGCTCGATGCTGCGCCCGAACGAGCGGAACACGCCGACCCGCTCGACGACGATCGCCGGCGCGAACAGGCACCAGAAGACGCCGAGGGCGATCCCGGGGATGACGAAGAAGATCGCGGCGACGAACACGCAGATGCCGAAGATGACCGCGGCACCGAACAGCGGCAGGATGTACGGGGCCGAGGCCGCGAACAGCTCGCCGAGGGAGAGGTCGCGCCGTCCGTCGCGGATGTCGCGCACCGCGTTCACGACGATCCCCGCGTACCAGTAGGTCCCGACGATGCTCACGAGCGTGGCGAGCAGCCCGAGGATGATGCTCCCGTTGTTGCGCAGGATGCCGCTGATGATCGCCAGGGGGATGAAGATCACCGCCGCCGCGGGGAGGAGCACCGCGGCCTGGGCGCCGTAGGTCGAGAAGACCTGGCTGATGGTCGTGCCGATGTCGAGCTTTCGTTGCATGACGGGGTGGTTCTCCTTTCGGGTCCCGAACCCTGCCGCATCGGACGCGAGCGGTCAGCGCAGGCGGACGCATCGACGAGGTGATCCGCCGCGGCGATCCGGGCGCATGTGACGGCAATGGCCCGGATACCGTCCCGCCGATGACCCGGCTGGCTGTCTGCGGCGGCCCCTACGCGAACCCCTACGCGCTGCGCGCGTGGGTGGCCGACGCCCGCGCCCGGGGCGCCGGCCGGCTCCTCTGTCTCGGTGACCTCGGCGGGTTCGGCGCCGAGTGCGACGCGATCTGGCCGATCCTGACCGGCGCCGGCGTCGAGTGCATCGCGGGCAACTACGACCTCGCCATCGGCCGGGGCGACGAGGACTGCGGGTGCGGCTACCGCGATCCGCGCGACACCGCGTTCGCCCAGGTCATGTACGACGCGACGCGGGCGCGCACCGGGCCGGAGTTCGCGGCCTGGATGCGCGCCCTGCCGCTCGAGCGGCGCGAGACGATCGGCGGGTGCGATGTCCTCTGCGTCCACGGCTCCCCGCTGGCCGTCAACGACTTCCTGTGGGAGTCGCTGGACGACGACGAGGTGGGCCAGCGCCTCGCGGCCTGCGCGGGCGGGCCGCCCGACGTGCTGCTGTGCACCCACACCGGGCTCCCCTGGCAGCGCCGCGTCGACGGCACGCTCGTCGTGAACGTCGGCGCCGTGGGGCGGCCGGCGAACGACGGCCGGACCTGCACGTGGTACGCGCTGCTGGACCTCGCCGGCGGGGTGCCGGCCGCCGAGCTGGTCGCCCTCGAGTACGACTGGCGCGCGCAGGCGGCCTCGATGCGCGCCGCGGGCCTGCCCGAGCCGTTCGTCGAGACGATCGAGACCGGGTGGTGGACGACGTGCCTGGAGGTCGTGCCGCCGCGGGAGCGGGCGCAGGGGCGCTACCAGGTCTACCGCGAGGCGGTCCCAGACGGCTTCGCCGCGGACGGCATCGGCTGGGCCGACGCCCCGGCGCCGGCCGACGACGGGCTGCCGGTCGTCCCGCTCTTCGGGACCCCGGCGTTCCCGCCCCGCCTGTGGATCTACACGAACTTCCACTGCAATCTGGCCTGCAACTACTGCGTCGTGGCCTCGTCGCCCCGGGCGCGCAAGCGCTCGCTCGGGCCGGAGCGGTTCGCCGAGCTGGTCGACGAGGCGGTGGCCGAGGGCTTCGCGGAGCTCTACGTCACCGGCGGCGAGCCGTTCGTCGAGCCCGCCATCGTGCCGATGCTCGAGTACGCCTCCAGCCGCCTGCCGACCGTCGTCCTGACGAACGCGATGCTCTTCACGGGCCGGCGCCAGGCCGAGCTCGCCCGGCTCGCCGGCCGCCCGAACCTCGTCCTGCAGAGCTCGCTCGACGGGGCCCGGCCGCAGACCCACGACGCCTGGCGCGGGGCGGGATCGTTCGTGCGGGCGCTGGAGGGCCTCCGCTGCGCCCGCGACCTCGGCCTCCCGCTGCGCGTCGCGATGACCGAGACACCGGAGAACCGCGACGAGGTTCCGGAGCTGCGGGGCCTGCTCGCCTCGATGGGGATCGCGGACGATGCGTTTGCCGTCCGCCCGCTCGTCGCCCGCGGGTTCGCGAGCGGCACCGGCGGGGCGGAGGTCACGGACGCCGTCACGGTGCCTGAGCTGACGGTGACCGCCGACGGCGTCCACTGGCATCCGATCGGCGGCGACATCGGCTCGAGCCCCGACCTCCTCGTCGCCGCGGGGCGCGTCCCCCTGGCCGTCGCCAAGCGCCTGATCACCGAGCGGTTCCTGGCCTTGCGCCAGGCCGATGGCTCGCTGCCCGCGGCCTTCCACTGCGCCATCTGAGAGGATCGCCCGCCATGGCCGTCGCCATCATCACCGGCTCCGGGACCTACGCGCTCCCGGACTTCGAGGCCGGGGCTGCGCACGACGTGGAGACGCCCTATGGCCCGGCCCTCGTGACCGCCGGGGCCTTCGCCGGCGCCGACGTGCTTCACGTCTCGCGCCACGGCGAGGGCCACGCCCGCCTGTCGAATCACGTCAACCATCGGGCGAACGTCTGGGCGCTCCGCGAGCTTGGCGCCGCGGCGGTGATCGGGTGCACGGCCTGCGGGGCGGTCGACCGGCGGGTCAGCCTCGGCGGGCTCATCGTGTTCGACGACCTGCACTTCATCTCCAACCGGCTGCCCGACGGCTCGCTCTGCACGCTGTTCGGCGAGGCCGGGCACCGCGAGCGGGGCCACTGGATCATCGGGCCGCCCTTCTCGGCCGGGCTGCGGGAGGCCCTGCTCGGCGGCGCCGAGCGCGCCGGCATCCATGTCCACGCCGATGGCGGCGTCTACGGCCACGTCGACGGTCCGCGCTTCAACACGGTGACCGAGATCCGGCAGCTGGCGCAGGCGGGCGTGACCGCCGTGAGCCAGACGGGCGGCCCGGAGGCCGTCCTGTGCGGCGAGGCCGAGCTGCCCTACGCCCTCATGGGCTACGCCACCGACTACGCCAACGGCGTGAGCCCCGAGCCCACGCCGGTCGCGGAGCTCCTGCGGCTGATGGGGGAGAGCACCGGGACCTTCGCTGCCGTGCTGGCGGCGGCGCTGCCGGCCCTCGATCCGGCCACGCTCACGCCGCCCGGGACCGTCTTCCGGTTCGAGGCGTGAGCGCCGCGCCCGGGCCCGCGGCGCTCGTGATGGCTCGCGCCCCGCGGCCCGGGGCGTGCAAGACGCGGCTCGAGCCGCTGCTGGGGCCGGAGGGGTGCGCGCGCCTGCAGGCCGTGCTGATCGGGCACGCCGCCGCCTGGGCCCACGCCGTGGCGCCGCAGGCGGCGTTCGTCGCCTTCGATCCGGCCGACGGGCTCGAGGAGGTCGGCGGGCTCGTGCCGGCGGGGACCGACCTCTTCCCTCAGGAGGGCGGCGATCTCGGCGCCCGGCTGGCGGCCGCGACGGGGCGCGTCTTCGCCCACCACGGCGGGCCGCTGCTCGTCGTCGGGACCGACGCGCCCTCGCTGAGCGCCCGCCACGCCGCCGCGGCCCTGGACGATCTCGCCGCCGGCTGCCAGGCCGTGTTCGGGCCGGCGTTCGACGGCGGCTACTACCTCGTGGGCCTCGACCGCCCGCGTCCCGGGATCTTCGCCCTGGCCGCCGACGACTGGGGCGGGCCCGCGGTCCTGCGCGCGAGCCTCGAGGCCGCCGGGGCCGCGGGCCTCGAGATCGGGCTCATCGACCTCGAGCGCGATCTCGACACGCCCGAGGACGCCCGCGCCTGGCGGGCCGATCCGGCCTGCCCGGCGGCGATCGCGGCCTGCCTGACGCCGTGAGCGCACCCGGCCCCGGGCCCACGCCCCTCGTGACGGTGGTGGTCCCCACGCTGAACGAGGCTGCCGAGCTGCCGGCGGCCCTCGACCGGCTGGCCGCGCTGCCCGGACGGTTCGAGGTCATCGTGGCCGACGGCGGGTCTGGCGACGGGACCGCCGCCATCGCCCGGGCGCACCCGCTGGCGCCAGCCGTCGTGGAGCAGGCGGGCGGGCGCGCCCGCCAGCTCAACGCGGCGGCGGCCGTTGCCGCTGGCGATGCGCTCGCCTTCCTCCACGCCGACACGGCCCTGCCGCGCGGCGCCTACGCGGCCCTCTGCACGGCGCTGCGCCAGCCGGACATCGAGGGCGGCAACTTCGCGCTGCGCTTCGGCGGCGGCGACCGCTTCTCGCGGGTCCTGACGGCCTGGTACGCGGTGCAGCGCCGGCTGGGCGTCTACTACGGCGACTCGGTCGTGTGGGTCCGGCGCGAGACGTTCGCCGCGCTCGGGGGCTTCACGCCGCTGCCGATCATGGACGACTACGACTTCGTCCGCCGGCTGGAACGCCGGGGCCGCACGACGTGCCTGCGCGGGCCCGCCGTGACGTCGGCCCGCCGCTGGCAGCAGGCCGGGCTGCCGCGCACCCTCTCCGCGTGGGTGGCGATCCGGTGGCTCTACCTCGCCGGCGTGCCCGCCGACCGGCTGGCCCGGCTCTACCGGCCGGTGCGGTAGGCGGCGCGGGCCGCGGAGGCCGCGCCAACTCGGCGGCGCCCCGGGGACGCTACGAGGACGGGACGACGACGACCGGGATCTTCGCCTGGGAGACGACCGCGCTCGCGACGCTCCCGAGCCCGGGGCGCATCGGCCAGCGGCCGTGCGCGCCGACCACGATCTCGTCTGCCCCGTGGCGGTGCGCCGCGTCGAGGATCGCGCGCGGCGGGGAGGCGCGGACATCCTCGCGCTCGACCTCGATGCCGGCGAGGAGGTCGGGGTGGATGTCCTCGAGCACGGAGTGCCCCTGATCAGCCGCCGGCTTGCTGTCGTCGGGGCGCTGGTAGCTGGCGGCGCCGAACCAGGACGCGGGCGGGGCGTAGGCGTTGACGACGACGAGCCGGCCGCCGGTGCGGGCCCGCCGCGCGGCGTAGTCCAGCGCCACGCGCGCGGTGTCCGATCCGTCGTAGCCGACGATGAAGACTGGACCGCCCTCGGGGCGGTTCCCGAGGGCGGTCCCGGTGGTCTCCGGTGCGGGGATGGACTCGGAGGCCACGATCGTCACAACGCCCTGGATTGAAACGGTGCGCCGATCGTGTCGCATCCGCCGCGACTTCGATACGCGCTCAGTAGTTGTCCGCTCATTTCGTGTCCGCCCATTTCGTGTGCCAAGGAGCCCGGAGTCGAAGGGTGCCACGTGCGGCGGCGCGGAGCCAGTCGGTGACCGCGCCTGCGCCCTCCGCCGGCAGGGCCGTCGAGAGCTCGACCGTCCCGGAGCCGCGCTGCACGACCTCGGTCGGACCGAGGTCCGCGAGCAGGGTCTGCATAGCGGCGTTGTCTTCGAGCACGATGCCGACAAACGTCCGGATGCCTTCCTCGCGGGCCCGGTCGGTCAGCCGGGTGAGCAGCGCACTGCCGACGCCCTTGCCCTGCCAGTCGTCGACGACGGTCGTGGCGACTTCGGCCGCGCCGGGCCGGTCGTCGATGCGCACGAACCGGGCCACGCCCACGCCTTCTCCGGTGTCGGGATCGAGGGCGAGCAGGGCCTCGTGACGGGCGTGGTCGACCTCGGTGAGGTACGTGAGCTCCGACTCGCTCAGCGTGTCGCGCGGGGTCAGGAACCGCCGATAGCGGGACTCGGGACTGAGCTGGCGCATGCCCTCGGCCAGCGTGGCCTTGTCGCCGGGCTCGATGGGGCGGACCACGATGCGCTCGCCGCCCGGCAGCTCGACCGGCGTGCCCCTGGCGGGATTGGCGCGGGCGCCGACGACCAGGACGGGCAGATCCAGGCGCCCGATCAGGCCGCTGGACACGGTGCCGAGCAGCGCGGAGCGGATCGCCGACTGCCCGCGTGACCCGACCACGGCGACGCGCGCCCCGCGCTCGGACGCCAGGCGGGCGAGGGCGGCGTCGACCGGCCCGTCGGCGCGCATGGCCACGGCATCGGGCGCGAACCCCGCCTCGGCAGCGAGCGCGGCGCCTCGCTCGGCGGTCGCCTCGGCCTGAGCGGCCGCCGCCCGGTCGACGTCGCCCGCCGCCGGCTGGATGCTCCGCAGGGCGGTGCCGATCGGGCTGTCGGCCCACGTGCCGCCGACCGGCTGCCAGGCGGTGGCGACCACGGCCGGGCCGGCGCCGCCGAGGAGCGTGCCGGCCGTTCGGATCGCGTGCGCGGCGGCGGCCGAGCCGTCGAAGGCGAACAGGATGGGGCCGGGCGCAGGCATGGCGCGGCGCAGCATGGCGGGCGCGCGGCGCCCGTGCAATCCAGCCCCTCCGGTCGTCCAGCTACCGTAGTTTCCCCTCAGACCCGCCGTAGCGTCGGCGGATGCTCCGCTCCGGCGGCGAGGCTACCGTCGGTCGACTATGGGGATTGCCATCGATGCACCAAAGCCTGCCGTGACCGATCCGGACACCGCCGCCGACACCACGACCATTCTCGTCGCCGACGATCACGCGGTCGTGCGCAGCGGCTTGCGGATGCTCCTCGATGCCGAGGAGGACTTCGAGGTCGTCGCGGAGGCTGGCGACGTGTCGTCGACCCTCCGCTCGGTGCGCGGTCACAAGCCGGACGTCCTCATCCTCGACCTGAACATGCCAGGCGAGCCGAGCCTGCCCGCCATCCCGCAGCTGCGCGAAGCATCGCCGGATACCCAGATCGTCGTGCTGACCATGCAGAGCGACCCGGCCTTCGCCCGCGAGGCGCTTCGCGCCGGCGCGGTCGGCTACGTCCTCAAGGAGGCCGCGGACAGCGAACTCGTGGATGCGGTCCGCAGCGCGGCCGCGGGGCGCACGTACCTCAATCCCGAGCTCGGGGCCCGGCTGGCCGCCGAGCCGCCCGCGGCGCCCGGTCCGCCGGACGACCTCACCGAGCGCGAGGTCGAGGTGCTGCGCCTGATTGCGCTGGGCCACACGAATGCCGAGATCGGCCAGCAGCTCTACCTCTCGGTCCGCACCGTCGAGTCTCACCGTGCGCACATCCAGCGCAAGCTGGGGCGCACGACGCGGGCCGAGCTGGTCCGATATGCCCTCGATCGCGGGCTCATCGCGTCGTCATAGCCGAGACCGGGAATCGCGAATCGTGGTCCCGACCCGGACGCGGGGTCTAGCATGGAGCGGCGATGCTGAAAGGACTCGACGAAGCCAGGTTGCGCCGCCTCGTCGAGGCCGCGGTCGTCGTGTCGGGGGACCTTGACGTGGAGACGATCCTGCACCGGGTCCTCGAGGCCGCCCGGGACATCACCGACGCCCGGTACGCCGCCCTGGGCATCCTCGACGAGCGCAAGCGCGAGCTCGAGCGGTTCATCACCGTCGGCGTGACCGAGGAGCAGCGCACCGAGATCGGCGAGCTGCCGCGCGGCCGCGGGATCCTCGGCGTGCTGATCGACGATCCCCGCCCCCTGCGCATCCACGACGTCGGTCGCGACCCGCGCTCCTACGGCGTCCCGATCGGCCATCCGACGATGCGCTCGTTCCTTGGCGTGCCGATCGTGATCCGGGGCGAGGCGTTCGGGAACCTCTACCTCACCGAGAAGCGCTCGGGCGACTTCGACGAGGCGGATGAGATCGCCGTGTCGCGGCTGGCCGAGTGGGCGGCGATCGCGATCGACAACGCTCGGCTCTACCAGCACGCCGAGCGCCGGCGGGTCGAGCTCGAGCGGGCCGTCCGCAGCCTCGAGACCACGGCAGCGATTGCGCGAGCGGTCGGCGGCGAGACCGATCTCGGGCGCGTGCTCGAGCTGATCGTCAAGCGCGGCCGCGCCCTCGTCGACGCCCGGGCCCTGGTGATCGTGCTGACCGACGACGAGGACGGCGCCGTCGCGGCCACGGCGGGGGAGATGCGCGCCGGCGTCCGCGGCACCCGCATCGCCCTCGGCGGGACGGCGGCGGAGCGGGTCATGCGCTCCCGGCGGGCCGAGCGCATCAGCGACGTGGGCGACCGCCTTCCGGGCGTGAAGGCGGCGCTCGGCCTCGAGGCCGAGACGGCGCTCGTCGCGCCGCTCGTCTTCCGCGCCCGCCCGCTCGGCGTGCTCTTCGCCTTCGACCGCCTCGTCGGCGGACCCGACTTCTCCTTCGACGACGAGCGGCTGCTCGAGTCGTTCGCGGCCAGCGCTGCCACGGCCGTCGCCACGGCCCAGACCGTCGAGCGGGCCCGGCTCAGCCAGAGCATCGAGGCGGCCGAGCAGGAGCGCCGGCGCTGGGCCCGCGAGCTGCACGACGAGACGCTGCAGGGCCTCGGCGCCCTGCGGCTGGTCCTGTCGACGGCGCGGTCCAGCGGCTCGGGCGAACGGCTCGAGGAGGCGGTGGACCACGCCCTCGAGCAGCTCGACCTCGAGATCGAGAACCTCCGGGCGCTCGTCACCGAGCTGCGCCCCGCTTCGCTCGACGAGCTGGGGCTCGTGCCCGCCCTCGAGGCGCTCGTCGCGCGCACCACGGCGAACGAGCCCTTCGACGTCACGGCTCGGCTCGAGCTGCGCCACCCGCCTGGCGAGGGTCACGACCGCCTCGCTCCCGAGCTCGAGAGCACGATCTACCGCCTCGTGCAGGAGGGCCTGCGCAACGTGATCCGGCACGCGAACGCCCAAACGGTCCAGATCGAGGTCGTCGAGGGCGACGGAACCGTCCGGGTCACGGTTCGCGACGATGGCGACGGGTTCGATCCCGACGAGCCCGCCGGCGGCTTCGGGCTGCTCGGAATGGCCGAGCGCACCGACCTGGTGGGCGGCACGCTCGCCGTCAGCTCCCAGCCGGGAAGCGGCACGACGATCGAGGCCGATCTCCCCGCCCGCCGGTCGGATCCGATTCCCGCGAGCTAGCTCAGCCGACCGGGCGCAGCGGCTGGGCCGCCGGGTCGATCTCGACATCGACTTCCAGCGTGCCGTCGCCGGCCTCGTCCGCGGTGGCGCGGACCCCGGCGTGACGCTCGAGGTAGGGGCCGATGAACCGCCCGTAGAGCTTCGCCGGGGTCGACCAGAGCGTGACGGGCTCTGGCGGCTCGGGATCGCCGCCGCCGCCCGAGAGCTCGGTCTGCATCCGGGCGCCGAAGCGGCCGGCGAGGAGGAGGCCGCGCACGACGGGGCGGAACGGCTGGGGCGTGATCGGCGCCCCGGCGCGGGCCGCGATCACCTCGGCCGCGGCGTCGGCCTCCTGGCTGGCGATGCCGCCATGCTTGAGCGGGAACGTGGTGGCGTCGCCGGCGGCGAACACGTCGTTGACCCCGATGACCTCGGCGTGGCGGCCGATGGGGATGAAGCCCATGTCGTCCTGGGGCAGGCCGGGCAGGCCGGGCCCGACCAGGCGCGGGATCGAGACGCAGCGGTCGGCGGCGAGCTCGCCGTGCGGGACGAGCGAGAGCCGGTCGCCCGAGAACGCCACGGGATATCGATCGGTGTGGATCGTGATGCCCAGGCCCGTCATGAGCTCGCGCGTCGTCGCGCTGGCTGCCGGGCCGAGCATCGAGAGCGGCTCGGATTCCGGCGTCACGAATGCGACCTCGGCCGGCAGCCCGCGGCGGCGGGCGTGCGTGGCCGTGAGCAGTGCGAGCTCGGCCAGGGGGAACGGCCAGGCCGGGCCGCCGCCGTAGGCGAAGGCGATCGAGTTCGCCGAGCCGGCGTCGATCTCGGCCAGGAGCTCCTGGATGGCCGGGATGTCCCGGGGGCCGCCGAAGGTCACGGCGCCCGGGACGGCCATGATCGGCGCCGCGCCGAGGCAGGCGATGAGCACGTCGTAGGGGATCACGCCGCCCGGCGCGGTGCGGACGATTCGCGCGTCGGTGTCGACCGCCGAGACCTCGCCGACGATCAGCTCCGCGCCTTCGCTGGCGGCCAGGGCCGAGAGCGGCACCTCGGGTGCGGGGTCGTGGTCGAACGGCGTCAGCACCGACAGCGGCCGGTAGCGGAACACCGGGTCGGCGCTGACGATGACGAGCTCGAGCCGGTCGGCGCCGAGCGCCCGCAAGGCCAGCGTGGCCTCGAGCGCCGCGACGCCGCCGCCCACGATCACGACCCGGGCGTCCGGTGCGATCGGCGGGAAGGAGGCGGTCATGGAACGCAGGAAGCTAGCGGCGATCGGGGCGCGCGGCAACGGCGGGCAGCCGCAGCGGCGTCCGTGGTTTCCCCGGACAGGGGGCCTGGCGTGGCGCGGTTGCGCCCTTCGGAAGCCGCCCGTAGGGTGAGCCGATGCCTGTTTCGCCTGACACGCCGCCAGACGCGGCAGCGGGGCGCACGGTGGTGGTCGGCTACGACGGATCCCCGGCGGCTCGCGCCGGACTCGAGTTCGCCGCCGGTCGGGCCGGCCCGCGCGGCACCGTCGTCGTCGTCCATTCCTACGCGCTTCCGCCGGACTTCCTCGGGATGCCGACGAGCGAGGAGATGCTCATCGAGCGCCAGCGCCACGGCGCGGCCGTGCTGGATGCCATCCCACTCGAGGGCAGCGAGCTCGTGGACGTCGAGTACATCACCGAGCTCATCGGCGGCCCGCCGGCCGAGGCGATCGTCGCCGTCGCGAAGGCCCGGCACGCTGACGAGATCGTCGTCGGGTCTCGCGGGTTCAGCCGGCTGCGCGCCGCGCTGGGGAGCACGTCGCACGAGGTGCTGCACCTCGCGGACCGGCCGGTCGTGGTGATCCCGCAGGCCGCGATCGAGGACTGAGGCGCCCGCCGCCGGCGGCTCCCCGCGTCCGCGTTCCTGAGCACCTGAGCCACCGGATCGGTGGCGGATGCCCGCAAGATGGGGCACTGGGGGGCAGGGACTCGAACCCCGATACCCGGCACCAAAAACCGGTGTCTTGCCGTTAGACGACCCCCCAAGGGCACGGCGGGCCCGATTGTAGGTGCGGCGCGCGGATACGATCCGCCGCGTGCCGACCATCGCCGTGATCATGGCTGCCGGGCAGGGGACCCGCATGAAGTCCGCCACGCCCAAGGTGCTGCACCCGATCTGCGGCCTGCCGATGGTGCTGTGGCCGGTCCGCGCGGCCCTGGCCGCGGGCGCCGATCGGGTCGTCGTCGTCGGCGGCCCCGACCGCGCGCTGGCCGACGTCCTGCCGGGCGGCGTCGAGCTGGCCGTCCAGGAGCAGGCGCGCGGCACCGGGGACGCCGTCCGGGCCGCCGCGCCGTTTCTCGGCGCCGCCGACTCGGTCCTGGTGCTCAACGGCGACCTGCCCCTCATCACCTCCGAGGCGATCGCGGACCTGGCCGCGGCGCACGCGCACGGCGGTGCGCCGGCGACCATGGCGACGATGATCCTGTCCGACCCCGGCGACTACGGTCGCGTGGTCCGCGGCCCCGACGGGTCCGTCGAGCGGGTGGTCGAGGCGAAGGGCGAGGGCGACGCCACCGAGGCCGAGCTGGCCATCCAGGAGGTCAACACCGGCCTCTATGCATTCGACGGGGCGCCGCTCCTCGACGCGCTCGAGCACCTGCGCGCCGACAACGCCCAAGGGGAGTACTACCTCCCCGAGGTCCTCACGATCCTCCGCGGCGCCGGCCATCCGGTCGCGGCGCACGTCGTCGCGGACCCGGCCGTCACCCACGGCGTCAACGACCGCGCGGATCTCGCCGCGGTCGCCGCGCTGGCCCAGCAGCGGATCCAGAGCGAGCACATGGCCGCCGGCGTGACGATCGTCAACCCGCCCTCGACGGTGATCGAGGCCGACGTGGCCATCGGCGCCGACACCGTGCTCGAGCCCGGCACCTACCTGCGCGGCGCTACCGCGATCGGCTCGGGCTGCACCGTGGGCCCGAACACGACCCTCATCGACTGCCGCTTCGGCGACGGCGTCTCGGCGGTCACCGTGCACGGCGTCGAGGCGCAGGCCGGCGACGGCGCCACGATCGGGCCGTTCGCCTACCTGCGTCCCGGCACGGTCCTCGGCCCGGGCGTGAAGGTCGGGACGTTCGTCGAGGTCAAGAACAGCGTGATCGGCGCCGGGACCAAGGTCCCGCACCTCTCTTACCTGGGGGACGCCGACGTCGGCGAGCACTCCAACCTCGGGGCTGGCACCATCACCGCGAACTACGACGGGCGCCGCAAGCACCGCACGGCGATCGGCAGCCGGGTCCACGGCGGGATCCACGTGTCGCTCGTCGCCCCCGTGCGGCTCGGCGACGACGCGTGGACGGCGGCCGGGTCGGTGATCGTCAGCGACGTCCCCGACGAGGCGCTCGGCGTCGCGCGCGAGCGCCAGCGCACCATCGAGGGCTACGACCGCCGGGCCCGCGACTAGACTGCCCCCGCCATGAGCGTCACGCAGCCGCACGCGGTCCCGACGAGCCTCGGCATCGACTACGACAAGCGGCTCATGCTGTTCTCCGGGCGCGCGAACCCCGAGCTCGCGGCCCGCATCGCCGGCAAGCTCGGCATCGACCTCGGCGGGGTCACCCTCAAGACGTTCTCGAACGGCGAGGTCTACTGCCGCTACGAGGAGTCGATCCGCGGGGCCGACGTGTTCATCGTCCAGCCGACCTGCGGGAATCCGCGCACCGGCATCACCGCCAACGACGCGCTCGTCGAGCTCCTGCTCATGGCTGACGCCGCCGTCGGCGCCTCGGCGCACCGGGTCATCGCCGTGATGCCGTGGTACGGCTACTCCCGCCAGGACAAGAAGTCCGCGCCGCGCGAGCCGATCTCTGCCCGCGTCGTCGCCCGGATGCTCGAGGCGGTCGGCGTGGACCGCGTCCTGACGATGGACCTCCACGCCGGCCAGATCCAGGGGTTCTTCGCGAACCCCGTGGACCACATGACGGCGCTCTTCCTGCTGACGCAGTACTTCTCGGACGCCGGCCTCGAGGATCTCGTCGTCGTCGCCCCGGACGCCGGCCGCGTGAAGCTCGCGCAGAAGTTCGCTTCGAAGATCGGCGCCGAGCTGGCGATCCTCAACAAGGACCGCCCGGCCCATCAGGTCGCCGAGATCGGCTACGTGATCGGCGACGTGAAGGGCAAGACCGCGGTGATCATCGACGACATGATCGACACCGCGGGGACGCTCAAGGCGGCGGCCCAGACGGTCTACGACGAGGGCGCCAACCGCGTGTTCGCGGCTGCGACCCACCCGGTCCTCTCGGGCAACGCCTACGAGAACCTCGCCTCGTCGCGGTTCGAGCAGATCATCGTCACCGACACGATCCCCCTCGCCGACGGGGCGCCGTCGAACATCCGCGTGCTGTCCTGCGCGGACCTGCTCACCGACTCGATCCGCCGGATCTTCACCGACGACTCGGTGAGCGAGGTCTTCGGCGGCGAGAATCAGCTGTTCTGAGCGCCCTTCGTGGCCGCGCGTCCAAACCTCCTGCTCATCGTCACCGACCAGCAGCGGGCGCCGATGCACTGGCCCGACGAGCCGGGGTGGCTCGACGCGCTCACGCCCGCCGACGCCGAGCTGCGCCGCACGGGCGTGACGTTCTCTCGCGCCTGCACGGCGACCTCGATGTGCTCCCCGAGCCGGGCGAGCTTCCTCACCGGCACGTATCCCTCGCGTCACGGCGTGACGCTCACGCTGACCGAGGGCAACCTGCATCCCGATCCGAAGCATCTCGTGCCAACCGTGCGGGAGGCCGCCGGCCTGGCGGCGAGCGGCGAAGTGCCGCGCAGGACGCTGGCCCGGTCCTTTGCCCGCGGGGCGCTGCGGCTCGGGCCCAAGGGCGGCGGCGAGCCGGAACTGCCCGCCGGCATCCCGACGCTCGGCTCGCGCCTGCGCGACGCCGGCTACACCGTCGCCTACAAGGGCAAGTGGCATCTCACGATGCCGCTGGCCGGGCACGGCGCCTGGAGCCCGGCCGACACCGAGCGCCTCGAGCGCGACTTCGGCCTGCCCGGCTGGGAGCCGCCCGACGCCGGCGAGAACACCGATCCCGGCGGGTTCGGGGGCGGCACCGCGGGCAGCTCGGAGGAGGGCTTCGACGAGGACTACACCCGCCAGGCCGAGCACTTCCTCGCCGCCGCCGACCTGCCCGAGCCGTTCTGCCTGATCGTCTCGCTCGTCAACCCGCACGACGTGCTCGGCTACCCCTCGTCCTATGCGGCCGGCGGCTACCGGCGCGAGGAGTTCGCCGGCCTGCCGGTCGGCCTGCCCGCGACCGTCGACGAGGATCTGCGGGACAAGCCGACGGCCCACGCGATGCTCAAGCTTGGCCAGACCTCGTACCTCGGGGCGCTGCGCACGCGGGCCGAGCAGCTGGACTACGTGCGCTTCTACGCCCACCTGCACGGGCTCGTCGACGCGAAGATCGGCCGGCTGCTGGCGGCCCTCGGCGACCCGGGCGACCCCCGGTCGCTGCGGTCGCGCACGGTCGTGACGCGGTTCTCGGACCACGGGGAGATGGGCCTCTCGCACGGCGGGCTGCGGCAGAAGATGTTCAACGCCTACGAGGAGACGATTCGCGTCCCGCTCATCGTCTCCAACCCGCTCCTGTTCCCTCAGGGCGCCGAGTCCGCGGCCGCCGTGTCGCTCGTCGACGTCGTTCCGACGCTGCTCGACCTGGCTGGCGCGCCGCGCTCGGGCACGCTCGACGGAGCGAGCCTGGCCGGCGTGCTCGCCGGCCACGCGGCCCCCGAGGCCGAGGCGGTGCGCGCCGCCGGGACGGACTTCGGCGGCGTCGCGGACGCCGCGCCCGCCGACGGGGTGCGCGGCCACGCGCTGTTCACGTTCGACGACCACCAGGCGGCCACGGCGCAGCAGGACACCGTCCCGCAGCCGAACCGGATCCGCGCCATCCGGGGCGAGCGCTGGAAGTACGCCGCCTACGTCGATCCGGCCGGGCGCGCGGCGCCCGAATACGAGCTCTACGACCTCGAGGCCGACCCGGACGAGGCGGTCACGCTCGTGGACAAGGGGACCGGTCGCGGCCGCACCGCCGCCGCGCGCGCCGTGCTGCCGGACCTCCGCGAAGCGCTCGCCGACGCATGCGCCCGCAGCGCCATGGACGCGCTGGCAGCACCTCCGTCGCCCGCCGGCTGAGGGGGCGCACCTCCGTGGCCGCCGCCGACGCCGCCCGCCTCATGGACCTGCTCGGCCTCAGCGACGAGGAGCTTTGCGCGATCCTCGACGCCGATCCCCTCACGCTGCTCTCGGGCCAGCTCGACCATCGGCCCGAGCTGCCGATCCTGCTCGACCTCCTCTCCGACGCCTCCGAGCAGGCGGCGCCGGCGGTGCTGCGGCGGTGGGTCCGGGCCGCCGGCCCGCGCGGCGTCCCCCTCGACCACCTCCTCGCCCGCGACTTCGGAGCGTTCGAGGACGACCTCGCGGCCCTCGCGGACCGCGGGTTCGTGCTGCGCGGCGGCGGGAGCGCCTAGGCCTGCTGCTCGTCGCTGCGCCGGGGACCGGGCCACGTGCCGGTGAGATTCCACCAGGCATGGGCGCCGCTCCGCTTGACCGCGGTGCGCACGAGCGCGACGACCGCGCCCTGGAGCACCGCGGCACCGAGGACGGCGGCAAACGTCGCGTCGGCCTCCTCAGGCTTCGGCGGACCGTCCTCGTCGCCGTCGAGCTTGTCCCAGATGCGCGCGAACGCGCTCTTGGCGGCCAGGCCCGCCACGATCCCCACGATGACTCCGAACGGCTTGTAGAGCGCCTTCATGTTGTCGAGCCTAGCGGCCTGGGATTGGGACCGTCGGTCCGGCGCATCTGGCCGCCGCGGCGTTCAGAATGACGGCGTCGGTGCCGATGACCCAGAGGGAGAGGTGAGGCGCAATGACCGATCCGCGTGACCGAGACGCCGAGAGCCCGGACGACCTGCTGCGGCGCGCTCTCGTCGATGCGGACAGCTCCGCCGCCGTCGCGCTCAAGGTCGGCGGCCTGCCGCTCAGCGACACGGTGACGGTCATCTTCCACGGCCGCCTCGACCTCGGGACGCTGCACACCTACGTGGCTCCCGGCGGGCACGGCGCCGGGAGCGCGGTGCGGCCGGGCGACCTGCTCCGCGTTCCGTGCGACCTGGATCTCGCGGACGCCGACGACCGCGACGAGGCTGAGCTGCTCTACGCCAACCAGGCGCGCCGGCTCCGCGACGCGATCGAGGCGGCCGACACCGTGATGGCCGTCTGGCGCGAGCCGCTCGGCGAGCTCGTCGAGGCCAAGGTCGCCGTGGACCGGTCCGTCGACCTCCGCGTTGCCGTGCCCGCCCACCGCCTGCTCCCAGTGGCGCTCGTCGCACCCGACCGCCGCATGGTCGTCACGCCGGTCTGCGGCGCGCGGACCCTGTCCGAGGGCGCGCCGCCGATGGGCATCGCGTGTGCCCAGCAGGACGTCGCCCGCGTCTACCCGCTCCCGGACGATCCCGAGCGCTGCCTCGCCGACTTCCTCGAGGCCGTGGCCGCGCACTCCCGCGCCCTGGCCGACCGGCTCGAGCACCAGGAGGCCAGCGTGCAGCGCTTCCTGGAACTCAACGAGGATCTCCCCGAAGCCGGCTGAGCGCGGGGACGGCGGCCCGGCCGTGGCATGGGGGGTGCGGGGACGGCGGCCCGGCCGTGGCATGGGGGGTGCGGGGAGGGCGGCCTGGCCGTGGCATGGGGGTGCGGGGAGGGCGGCCTGGCCGTGGCATGGGGGTGCGGGGAGGGCGGCCTGGCCGTGGCATGGGGGGTGCGGGGACGGCGGCCTGGCCGTGGCATGGGGGGTGCGGGGAGGGCGGGCCCTGGATGAACCGTGGACTCGCGCGGCGGCGCGGGGCGGGGACGGGAGCCCCTTTGATCATCCAGGGACGCCCTCCCCGCACCCTGAACCCGCCGTGGCAGTCCGGGCTGGGCGGCGCACGCTGCCGCGCGATGCGTCCCGACCGCGCCAGCTGACCGCAGGGCGCCCGACGCGAGCGGGGCGCGGCGTCGCGGTGAGCGCACGCTGCCGCGAGCTCACGCGGCGGTGGGCGGTGCGGCGGCGAGCGGCGCGGCCTTGAAGCCGGCGGCCCGCCGCAGCGGATCCCGGGCGCGGCCTCCTCACACCCGCCCTGCCACCGCCGGGCTCCTCACGCCCGCCCCTGCCGCCGAAGGGTGCCGGGCGCTCGTCATGCCGGCGGGCCGCGCCGCCGTTCCGGCATCATCAGCGACTGTGACCCGGGGGCAGCGCATCGCCGTCATCGCCTTTGCCGTGCTGGCGTTCGTCGTCGTGAGTTTCGTGCTCGCCCGCGTGCTGACGGCGGGCAACGCCGAGCGCAGCGCCGCGATCGACGTGGTGCAGGACGAGGCTCGCGGGTCGGCCGCCGCGGTGGCGGGCGCGATCGACGGCTGCCGCGCGGACCCGGGCTGCACGGCCCGGGTCGCGCGGGTGGTGCACCGTGTTCGGCGCCCGGGGAAGGTCGAGATCCTCCGGGTCGACGGGACCGGCGGGCTCGAGCCGTTCGGCCGCACCACCGTGGCCCGGGTGGCGTGGAAGGCCGGCGACACCCTTCCGGTCGTGCAGTGCGTGTCGCTCGAGCGGTCGGGCGACCCGCTGACCGGATTCGAGGTGGCCGTGACGGGAGTCAGCCCGCCGATCGGCCGCCAGGCGAGCTGCTAGCGGGGCGTGCGGGCCGGCGTGCGGCGCGGCGCCGGCGGATGGGCTGGCCGGCGGCTCGGCCGCGACCGAGCGTCCCGCAGGCGGCCGGGCCCCCGGAGCCGGACGGCGGCGGGCTCGGCGTCGGGCAGCGGCAGGCCGCCGTCGCGCGGCCCGGCCGGTGCCCGCGGCGGCAGCCGGTCGTTCCCGCCGCCGCCACCGCCTCCCTCGCCCTCGTCGGGCCGCGGCGGCCACGTGCCGTTCGTGTCGCTGCGGATGAACAGGAAGAGCATGATGCCGGCCAGGACGAGCATCACGAGATGCAGGACCCCGACCAAGGCCAGCAGCTTCGCGTCCGACGGCATCCAGGGGAGCGTAGCGCGGTCCGAGCCGCGATTCGACCGTCATCGCGCCCGCTCAGCTACCATCCGCCGTCGCCCATGGCCGCTTCCGACACCACCACGCTCTCCGCCGCCCCGCGCGACCCCGCCGGGTCCCGGGCCGTCCGCCGCGGCCGGCGCGCCGGCCGCATCCCCGGCGTTGTCTACGGCGGCGGCGAGGATCCGCTCGCCTTCGATGTCGACGCCCGCGAGCTGCGCGCCGCCCTGGCGCGCGGCGGTGCGGTCATCGACCTGACGCTCGAAGGCGCCGGGAGCGCGTCGGTCGTGCTCAAGGACCAGCAGCGCCACCCCGTCACCGGCGTGACGACGCACATCGATCTGCTCCGCGTGCGTCTCGACGTGGCGATTCAGGCCACGACGGTCATCGAGCTGGTCGGGGGGGACGACGCCCCGGGCGTGAAGGAGGGGGGCATTCTCGAGCAGGTCACTCGCGAAGTGAACATCGAGGCGCTCCCGACCGCCATTCCCGACTTCATCGAGTTCGACGTCTCCGGCATGGAGATCAACGACACGATCACCCTGGATCAGATCGTCCCGCCCGAGGGCGTCACGCTGATCGACGACCTGGCCGAGATCACGGTCGCCACGCTGAGCCCGCCCCGCCTCCAGGAGGAGGAGGGAACCGAGATCGAGGAGGAGACCGAGGTCGTGGGCGAGGGCGAAGGCGAGGGCTCCGGCGAGGGCGAGGGCGGCGGCGACAGCGGCGACGACGCCGGCGAGTAGCGCTTCGTGCGCCGCGCCGGCGCTCCCGTCGACTGGCTGATCGTCGGCCTGGGCAACCCGGGCCGCCGCTATGCGGCCACCCGCCACAACGTCGGGTTCATCGTCGCCGAGCAGCTCGCCGACCGCTGGCAGCTCGGCCGGCCCGCCGAGCGGTTCCGCGGCCGGATCTGGGAGGGCCGGGCCGGCAGCGGGGGGCCGCGCGTCGCGCTGCTGGAGCCCCAGACGTTCATGAACGAGGCCGGGCGCTCGGCCGGCCCGGCCCGCGGCAGCCTGAAGGTGCCGCTGGAGCGGATGCTCGTCGTCCACGACGAGATCGACCTGCCGTTCGGGGAGGTCCGGACCCGCGTCGGAGGCGGACTGGGCGGCCACAACGGGCTCAAGTCGCTCGTGCGCGAGTGCGGCGGGCGCGAGTTCCCGCGGGTGCGCGTCGGCGTCGGCCGCCCCGACTCGTCTGATCCGGACGTGGTCGCCGGGTACGTGCTGGCCCCGTTCGCCGAGCCCGACGCCGAGGTGGCGCAGCTGCTCGCCGCCGCCGCCGGAGCCGCGGAGGCGATCGTTCGCGGCGAGCGCGACCCGTAGGACCGGGCCGGGTGACACGCGGCCGGTCCGGGAGTAGCCTCGCCGGGGTGAGCGGGCTCTACCACGAGGGCAGCCGGCGGCTGCAGGAGCGCTTCGACACGCGGCGCCTTGCCGACCGCATCGACGACGTCAAGGTCCGAGAAGCCCTCGATGAGGGCGACGCCGCGTTCGTCCGCGCCGCCGACATGGTCTTCGTCGCCACCGCCGACGCCGACGGGCGCCCGACTTGCTCCTACAAGGGCGGCGACCCGGGCTTCGTCCGCGTGCCGGACCCCCGCACCCTCGAGCTCCCGAACTACGACGGGAACGGCATGTACCTGTCGTGGGGCAACGTGCTCGTGAATCCCCACGTCGGACTGCTCTTCGTCGACTGGGAGCGCCAGCGCCGCCTGCGGATCGAGGGGATGGCTGAGATCGACTGGGACGTGCCCGCGGACCTTCCGGGCGCGCAGTTCGTCGTGCGGGTGCGGACGACGAGCGTGTACCCGAACTGCCCGCGCTACATCCATCGCATGGAGCTGGCGGAGCGCTCTCGCTTCGTTCCGCGGCACGCCGCCCCCGCTCCGGCTGCGGACTGGAAGCGGCGCGACTGGGCGGCCGACGTCCTCCCGGCCGATGATCCGGCCCGCGGCTAGCGGACGCGGCCCGGGACAGCCGTCGCCCTAGAATCGGGGCACGGCAGGCCGCGCCGAGTCCGCGGTCGCTTCGCCTGCGCCGATGACCCTCCGCCCGCTCCTCGCCCACGCCCTCGACGATCCGGCTGCCGCCGGGCTCGCCCGCGACGGCGGCAGCGCCTACGTCTCCCCGGCGCTGCGTCCGTACCTCGTGGCTGCGCTGCTGGACGGCGCGCCGTCGCCCGCGCCGGCGCTCGTCGTCGCCGGCGACGACCGCGCGGCTCGCGACCTCGCTGCCGACCTGCGGGCGTGGCTCGCACCGCGGCCCGTGCGCTTCTATCCGTCGCGCGGCGTGGCGTACGAGTCCCACCTCGCGCCGCCGGCGCACCTCGTCGGCTTGCGGGTGGCGGCGCTCGACGCGCTGCTCGGCGAGGAGGATCCGGCGACGGGCCCGCCGGTCGTCGTCGCCGGGGCGGCGGCCCTGTCGGAGAAGGTGCCCGATCCGGCGCTGCGGCCGCACGGCTTCGCGCTGGCGGTCGGCGAGCGGGTCGACCTCGCCCGCCTGGCCGGCCGGCTGGCGGCAGCGGGCTACGAGCGCGTCGACCAGGTGGAGGACCGCGGGCAGTTCGCCGTCCGCGGCGGGCTGCTCGACGTCTACCCGGCGACCGAGGAGCGGGCGGTCCGCATCGACCTGTTCGGCGACGAGATCGAGTCGCTGCGATGGTTCTCCACGTTCACTCAGCGGTCGCTGGGGGAGTCCGAGCGCGTCGAGATCGCCCCGAGCGCCGAGCTGGACGAGGATCACCGGCTGGCCGCCGAGCTCGCTGCCCTCGAGGCCGACGAGGACGCCCGGCCGGACGTCGCCGAGCTGCTCCCCGTCGACGACTTCCACGCGATCCTCGATTTGCTGCCCGACGGCACGGCGGCGGTGATTGCGGCCGAGGAGGAGATCGGCCCGGCGCTCGACGACCTGTGGAACGACGTCACCGCGGCGTTCCACGACCAGGACGCCCACCACCTCTACGTCGCCCCGGACGCCGTGCGCTCGGCGCTCGACGCCCGGGCGTCGCTGCGGCTCACGAGCGTGGACCGCAGCCTCGACGACGGCGAAGCGGGCCCGGCGTTCCGGGCGCAGGCGGCCGACACCGCCGCGCGCTCGCTGCGCGAGGCCGAGCCCGAGCTCGAGCGGCTCGTGCGCTCCGGGTACCGCACGGTCGTGACCTGGCCGCGGCGCGGCGATGGGGAGCGGGCCGCCTACAACCTCGCCCGCTCGACGCCCCCGTGGCTGGGCGGCGACGGGCCGGCGCCGGCGGCGGCCGGGCTCACGTTTGCCCACGCCCGGCTGCGCGACGGGTTCGTGGCGGCGCCTTTCCAGCTCGCGGTGATCCCCGAGCACCGCCTGATCCGGCGGCGCCGGGCCGAGCCGGGCCGCGCCCGGCCGGGCGGCCTGCGGTCCTTTGCCGACTTGCGCACCGGCGACATCGTCGTGCACGAGGACCACGGGGTCGGGCGCTTCGCGGGCTTCGAGACCAAGACCGTCGCCGGCGTGACCCGGGACTACCTCTACCTGGAGTACGCCGGGGCCGACCGGGTGTTCGTCCCCTCCGAGCAGCTGGCAAAGATCTCGCGCTACGTCGGCGCCGGCAGCGACGACCCGCCGCTCAGCAAGCTCGGCGGCACCCGCTGGGCGCAGCTCAAGGCCCGGGCCCGCCGGGCCGCGCAGGAGCTGGCCGGCGAGCTGCTCGAGCTCTACGCCGAGCGCAAGCGCCGGCCCGGCCACGCGTTCGCGCCCGACGGCGAGTGGCAGCGCGACTTCGAGGACGCGTTCCCGCACACAGAGACCGCCGACCAGCGCGAGGCGATCGAGCAGGTCAAGGCGGACATGGAGGCGCCGCGCCCGATGGACCGCCTGATCTGCGGCGACGTCGGCTACGGGAAGACCGAGGTGGCGCTGCGCGCGGCCTTCAAGTGCGCCGCCGAAGGCAAGCAGGTGATGATGCTCGTGCCGACGACCATCCTCGCCCAGCAGCACTACGGCACGTTCACCGAGCGGCTGCGGGACTGGCCGGTCACGGTCGAGCACGTGTCGCGGTTCCGGCCGGCCCGCGAGCAGAAGGCGGCGGTGGCCGCCTTTGCCGAGGGGAAGGCCGACATCCTCATCGGCACGCACCGCCTGCTCTCCCGCGACGTGCGCGCCAAGGATCTCGGCCTCCTGATCGTCGACGAGGAGCAGCGCTTCGGCGTCAAGCAGAAGGAGCTCCTGCGCCAGCTCAAGCTCCGGGTCGACGTGATCGCCATGTCGGCGACGCCGATTCCTCGCACCCTTCAGATGTCGCTCGCCGGCGTCCGGGACCTCTCGGTGCTCGAGACCCCGCCCGAGGGCCGGCGCCCGGTGCGCACGTACGTCGGCGAGTACGACGAGGCGCTCGTGAAGTCGGCGCTCGAGCGCGAGCACACCCGCAGCGGCCAGGCGTTCTTCCTCCACAACCGGGTCGAGACCATCGACGAGACGGCCGAGCGGCTGCGCGGGCTGTGCCCGGACCTGCGCTTCGCGGTGGCCCACGGGCAGCTCGACGAGACCGTGCTCGAGGAGCGGATGCTCGCGTTTCTGCGCGGGGAGGCCGACGTGCTCGTCTGCACGAGCATCATCGAGTCGGGCATCGACATCCCGCAGGCCAACACGCTGATCGTCGAGCGCTCCGACCACTTCGGGCTCGCCCAGCTCTACCAGATCCGCGGGCGCGTCGGCCGCAGCCGGGACCGGGCCTACGCCTACCTCATGTACCCGAGCGCGGCGGCCCTCACGCCCGAGGCGGCCCAGCGCCTCACCGCGCTCGCGGACTACACCGAGCTCGGCGCCGGGGTGAAGGTCGCGCTGCGCGACTTGGAGATCCGCGGTGCCGGCAGCCTGCTCGGCGACGAGCAGTCCGGCCACGTCGCCGCGTTGGGCTTCGAGCTGTACCTGCGCATGCTCGACGAGGCCGTGGCCCGCCGCGGAGCCGAGGGCGAAGGGGACGACGCTCCCGAGCCCGTGCGCCTCGACGTGAACGTCGACGCGTACGTGCCCGCGGACTACATCCCCTACGAGGAGGCGAAGATCGACGTGCACCGGCGGATCGCCGGCGCCCGCGAGGTGGCGGACCTCGAGGTCCTGCGGGCCGAGCTGGCCGACCGCTTCGGCGAGCCGCCCGAGCCGCTGACAAACCTCATCGACTTGCAGCGGGCGCGCATCAAGCTCGGCGCTGCCGGGGCGCAGGCCGTGACGTTCCGAGGGGACCGCCTGGCCGCCACGCCGATCGATCTCGACCCCGAGCAGGCCCGCCAGCTCCGGGCCGAGGTGCCCGGCGTCACGTACGAGCCGGGGCGCGCCACGCTCTCGCTCACCGTGCCCGCCGAGCCTGCCGAGCGGTTCCCCGCCGTCGTGCGCCTCGCGGATGCCCTTCTGGCGGTGCGGGCGCAGGCGCTCGCGGGGGACGCCGCCTAGACGACTGATTCCGAACCCCCACGCACGCCCTGGCCGCGCCGATCGGCCCCTGCCGGCGTCCTCGGGCTCGCCCGTGCCGCCAGCATGGGCAAGCCCTGCGTCCTTGGCAGGAACCGCCGGCGCAGCCAGTGCGCACGCGCGGATTCGGAATCGGTCATCTAGCGGCGCGGCGCTCGGCCCCGGTCCGCTACCATCGCCGCTCGGATGTTCCGTCCCTTCCGGATCCTCACGGCGCTCGGCGCCGTTTTTCTTGCCGCCATCGCGTTTGCCGCGTGCGGCGACAGCGTGCCCGGCAACGCCGTGGCCAACGTCTCGGACGTCTCGAACGGCGCCGTGACGAAGAAGGACTTCGACAAGTGGATGCTCGTCGCGGCCAAGGCGTCGCAGCAGCAGATCCCCGGGCAGGCCTCGAAGGTGACGGTTCCGGACGCCCCGGACTTCAAGAAGTGCATCGCCGCGGCGCGCAAGGCCGCGCCGGCGCCCGCCAAGGGCCAGCCGCGCCAGACCGACGCCCAGTTCAAGAAGACCTGCCAGCAGCAGTACGACAACCTCAAGGACCAGGTCATGCAGTTCCTGATCTCGGCCCGGTGGATCGAGGGCGAGGCGTCGGACCTCGGCATCAAGCTCACCGACACGCAGGTCCAGCAGGAGTTCGCCAAGCAGAAGAAGGCGTCCTTCCAGACGACCAAGCAGTTCCAGGACTTCCTGAAGTCCTCGGGCATGACCGAGGAGGACCTGCTCTTCCGGGTGCGCCTCGACACGCTGTCGAACAAGATCCGCGACAAGGTGACGAAGGGCAAGGCCAAGGTCACCGCCGCCCAGATCAAGGCGTATTACGACAAGAACAAGCAGCAGTTCTCCCAGCCCGAGACGCGCGACCTGAGCATCGTGCAGACCCAGACCAAGGCCAAGGCCGACCAGGCCAAGGCGGCGCTGGATTCCGGCCAGAGCTTCGCCTCGGTGGCCAAGCAGTACTCGATCGACGACGCCTCCAAGGCCCAGGGCGGCAAGCTGCCCGGCGTGCAGAAGGGCCAGCAGGAGAAGGCGCTCGAGGCGGCGGCATTCGCCGCGCCGACCGGCCAGGTCCTCGGCCCGGTCAAGACGCAGTTCGGCTACTACGTCTTCAAGGTCGACAAGATCACGAAGGCCACGCAGCAGTCGCTGGCCCAGGCCACCCCGACGATCAAGCAGCTCGTCGCCCAGCAGAACCAGCAGAAGGCGCTCGACAGCTTCGTCAAGGACTTCCAGAAGAAGTGGCAGGACCGCACCAACTGTCGCAAGGGCTACGTCGTGCAGAGCTGCAAGGGCGCGCCGAAGCCCAAGCAGGCGACGAGCGGACAGACGGTGCCCGGCGGGGCCACCCAGCAGGCGCCGGCGGGCCAGCAGACCGCCCCCTAGCCTCCCGCCGGTGAGCCAGCCCGACATCGAGGCCGCCCTCGGACGCCTCGACGCCGTGACCCGGCGCCTGCGGCGCGAGTGCCCTTGGGACCGCGAGCAGGACGAGCGCTCGATCGTTCCGCACACCGTCGAGGAGGCCTACGAGCTGGCCGACGCCGCGCAGCTCGGGGACGACGCCAAGCTGCTGGACGAGCTGGGCGACGTGCTCTTCCAGGTGCACTTCCTCGCCCTGCTGCTCGAGGAGCGCGGGGCCGGCGACCTGGCCGCCGTGGCCGACCACTGCCGCGAGAAGCTCATCCGCCGCCACCCGCACGTCTTCGGGGAGGCCGAGGCCGCGACGGCCGCCCAGGTCCTTCAGAACTGGGACCGGATCAAGCAGACCGAGCCGGGCCGCGAGCCGGGGATCTTCGGCGAGGTTCCGGAGAACCTGCCGGGCCCGCTCCACGCCCGCAAGGTCCAGCGCCGGGCGGCGACGAGCGGCTTCGACTGGCCCGACGCCGCCGGCCCGCTCGCCTCCGCCGCCGCCGAGCTCGGCGAGGTCGAGGCTGCCGCGGCCGCCGGGGACCGGGACGCCGCGTTTCACGAGGTCGGCGACCTCCTGTTCGCGGCCGTGAACGTCGCGCGCAAGCTCAAGGTCGACCCCGAACTCGCGCTGCGCGCCGCCTCCGGGCGCTTCCGCGGCCGGGTCGAGGCGGCCGCGGGCCTCGCGGCCGCCGACGGGTCCGAGTGGGCCGCGCTGCCGCCCGAACGCCAAATCGAGTACTACGACCGTGCCCGCGCCGCCGCGGGAGACGCCACCCCCGACGAAAGGCCCCAGGAGCCATGAGCGCCATCGAGTCCGTCCACGCCCGGCAGATCCTTGACAGCCGCGGCAATCCGACCGTCGAGGCCGACGTCACGCTCGCCTCCGGCGCCTCCGGGCGCGCGGCCGTGCCTTCCGGCGCGTCCACCGGCGAGTTCGAGGCGACCGAGCTGCGAGACGGCGGCAGCGCGTGGCTCGGCAAGGGCGTCGGCACGGCGGTCGGCAACGTCAACGGCGAGATCGCCGCCACGGTGACCGGGCGCGACGCCGGGGATCAGGCCGGTCTCGACGCGGCGCTCATCGATCTCGACGGGACGCCGAACAAGTCGCGGCTGGGCGCAAACGCCATCCTCGCGGTGTCGCTGGCCACGGCGAAGGCCGCAGCGGCCGAGGCCGGCCAGCCACTGTGGCGCCACCTCGGCGGCCCGGACGCGCACGTCCTGCCCGTGCCGATGATGAACGTGCTCAACGGGGGCGTGCACGCCGACAACGCCGTGGATTTCCAGGAGTTCATGATCGTCCCGTGCGGCGCGGCGTCGTTCTCGGAGTGCCTGCGCATGGGGGCGGAGGTCTTCCACCACCTCAAGCAGACGCTGCACGACCGCGGGCTCGGCACGGCCGGCGGGGACGAGGGCGGCTTCGCGCCCGACCTCCCGTCCAACGAGGCGGCGCTCGAGGCGCTGGTCGCCGGCATCGAGGCCGCCGGGTACGCCCCCGGGGACGACGTGGCGATCGCCATGGACCCGGCGACGAGCGAGGTCTACGAGGACGGCGCGTACGTCCTGGCCAGCGAGGGGCGGTCGCTGAGTTCGGCCGAAATGGCCGCCTACTGGGCCGACGTCGCGGGCCGCTATCCCGTCGTGTCGCTCGAGGACGGCATGGACGAGAACGACTGGGACGGCTGGAAGGCCCTGACCGACCGGCTCGGAGCCACCGTGCAGCTCGTCGGCGACGACCTCTTCGTGACCAACCCCGAGCGCCTGCGCCAGGGCATCGACCGGGGCGTGGCGAACTCGATCCTCATCAAGGTCAACCAGATCGGGACGCTCTCCGAGACCCTCGAGGCGATCCGGATCGCGCGCGAGGCCGGCTACACCGCCGTGATGTCGCACCGCTCGGGCGAGACCGAGGACACGACGATCGCCGACCTGGCGGTCGCCACCGGCTGCGGGCAGATCAAGACCGGGGCGCCGTCCCGCAGCGATCGCGTCGCGAAGTACAACCAGCTCCTGCGGATCGAGGAGGCGCTCGGCAGCGCCGCGACGTTCCCCGGCCGGTCGGTCTTCCGCAGCGGCTAGAACCCCCGTCCGGGCGGTCCCGCCCGCCGGGGAGGAGTTCGCGGCGGCGGGGCGAAAGCGGGGGCGAGCATGGCCGCCACCGCCTCAGCCGCCGCCCGCCGCGGCCACGCCCGCCGCGCCTCGGGCGGTCGCGCGCGGCGACCAGCGGGGCCCGGCATCCGCTGGGACCGGGTGGGCCGCATCGCCCTGCTGCTCGTGCTCGGGCTGATCCTGGCCCTGTACGTGGGCCCGCTGCACTCGTACCTGACGACGTGGCAGGAGTCGAAGGAGCGCAAGGCCGAGGTGACGCGCCTCGAGGCCGAGCGGGCCCGCCTCCTGGATCGCAAGCGCGAGCTCGAGCGCGCGGTGACGCTCGAGCGCGCGGCGCGCAGCCTCGGGATGGTCAAGCCCGGCGAGCGCCCCTACGCGGTCGCCGCGCCCGCATCCTGACCGTCGCGGCCGGCCCGCGGTCCGGCGCTGCTACCTTGGCGCGCCCGTGAGCATCGAATCCGCCTGGCATCAGTGGGAGGAGGGCACCCGGCGCCTCGCAGCGGCACCGGCGGAGCATCAGCGCGCGCTCGAGCTCGTCACCGGCCGGATCGTCGAGGAGCTGCGGCGCCGCCTCGGCGGCGCGTTCACGGTGGAGGAGCTCGCCGGCCTCTACGACGCCGGGACCGACTGGTGCCTGGATCTCGCCATCGCCGCGGCGCCCGAGGACCCCTCCGCCTGGGACTCGCACGTCGTCGCCGATGCCGCCTTCGCCCGCTACGTGCGGGAGGCCGCCGACTTCGCGGGCGGGCGCCGGATCCAGGCCGGCCCGTGACCGCTCAGGCGACCGCGGCGAGCGTCCACTTCGTCCGGGTTCCGATCGGGTCGAAGCCGAGCCGGCCGTAGAACTCCCGCGGCCAGCCGCTGGCTTCGGCGACGATGAAGACGAGCTCGTGGCCCGCCGACTGGGCCGCGGCGATCGCGGCGCTGACCACGGCCCGCGCGGCGCCCTGGCCGCGATGGGCCGGCAGCGTCGCGACGTCCTCGATCTGGGCGGTGCGCCCGTCCGAGTAGAGGTGGCAGGCAGCGACCACCTGCCCGTCCGGCCCGCGGACCCCGAAGAACCGCGCGTCGGTGGCGTCCAGCAGGCGCCGGTCGGCCGCCGCGATCTGGCCGACGAGCCCCTCGGCGGCCGGCTCGTGCTCGCGCAGCGACCCGGCGAACATCCCGCTGAGATCGTCGAGCGCGACGGGTTCAGCCTGCGGATGGTCCGCGGGCGGACGGTCCGGTGCGCGGCGGAGCGCCATCGTGACGAGCGCGGACGGCTTCCACCCGGCGGCAGCCAGCGCGGAGCCGATCGCGGGGCGGTCGGACGCGCCGGCGAGCGCCACGCAGCGATGGTCCAGCCCGGCTCCGCCCAGGAGGCGGTCGGCGGCCGCCAGCAGGGCCGGGCCGGTCACCGGCTCGGCGGGACCGTGCACGTTCAGGAAGTTGAGGTCGTGGACGAGCGGGAGGCTGGGGGTGAGCATCGCGACGCCCAGCCTGAACGGCTCGGCCCGGTCGCAGCGGGCCGCGCAGAGCGCGTCCTCGAACCGAAGGGACCGGGCGTAGGCGGGGTCGGCGCCCACCGCGAAGGCCGATCAGTCGTCGTCGGCGCCCGTCCGGCGGATCACGATCTGGTCCTCTTCGATCGTGACCTCGATGGGGCGATGCCCGGCCCAGTGCTCGGCGTAGATGGGATCGTCGGCCACTGCGGGGTCGAGCCAGAGACCGTACCCCTCCTCGCCGTGGTCGAAGCTCCCTTCCAGCGGCCGGGGGCCGGCCTTGCGGCGCCGGCCGCCGCGGCGGCCGCGGCGGCGCTTCTCGGCGCCCTCGTCGTCGTCCTCGCCGGCCTCGGCGCGGGCCGCGGCCGCGGCCTCGGCGGCAGCTGCCGCTTCGGCGCGGGCGGCCTCGGCCTCCTCGAGCTCGGCGGCAATCGCCGCGTCGTCCTCGGCACGCAGGTCGATCTCCTCGTCCGCGGTGGCGGCGGCGCCGTTGCCGTCGGCATCCTCGGGGGCCAGTTCGTTCTCACGCTTGAAGGCGTTGATCTGCTGGACCGTGACGTCGAGCTGATGAGCGATCCAGGCGTCCGTGCGGCCCTCGCGGGCCCAGGCGCGGATCTGGTTGAAGTGGGGGCGAAGTGACTTTCGTGCCATGAACGCGCCGCAGCCTAGCGCACCGGCCGTGGCGCCCGATTCCCGGTCCGCGGGCGCCGGCGGCGCGCAGGCGGGCCACCGGCCAGAGTTCTCTGGACGCCCGGTGCCTCGGGGGAGCCGGGCCGCTATGCTGACCGATCACCCTGCCGCTGGCGTCAGCCCGCTGCAGACTGTCTGCCCAGCCGCCGCCCTGAAAGGCGACCATGCTCGTACTGACCCGAAAGTCCAACCAGAGCATCATGATCGGTGACGACATCGAAGTCACCGTGCTCTCGGTGATGGGCGAGAAGGTTCGGCTGGGGATCCAGGCCCCCCGCGACATCCCCGTGTTCCGCACCGAGGTGTACCTCGAGATCCAGGAGGAGCGCGCCTCCGGCACCCGCGGCGACCGCGACGCCGCCAAGGATCCCGGCGTGCGCAAGCAGGTCGACGACGCCCTGCGCCGCCTCGGCGAGGGCACGTCGTGAGCTGAGCCGCTGCGCCGAGCGCTGCGCGGCTAGCCGAGCAGCAGCGCGAGGGTCTTGAACATCACGATCGTGACGATCACGGCCGTCGCGATCATGGAGAAGATGAGGACCCCGAAGCGCACCGACGACCGCTTGCGCTCGCGCGTGATGGACCGCCGGCGGGACCGGTGGCGCGTGGTTTCTTGGAGCCGCTCGCGCCGCGTCCGGTCGAGGGCGATCTCCTCGACGAAGGCACGTTCGATCTCCGCGATGTCCTGACGCATGCGCATAAGGTCTGCCAAGCCTACCAGCGTGAGGGGCGGGCTTGGCGTGCCAGGATGGATCGCGATGCCTCGCGCCGCCCTCATCGCCGTGCTCGCTGCAGCCGTCCTTTCCGGGGCCGCAGGCCCCGCCGCAGCTGGGAATTCGGGCCCGCAGGTGGCCGTCGACGTCAGTCGCGGGCCGGCGGCGCGCAGCACCCTGTTCGAGGTCACGACGCTCGGACCGTGCGCCGCGGTCGGAGGCCTTGACCTGTGCTTTCGGGCCCGCCTCCAGGCGTGGCGGGGGGCGCGCCGGCTCGTCTCCCGGAGCCTCAGCCGTCCGAGCGTCTTCGCGTCCTACCGAGCCGTCGTGCGGTGGCCGTGCCGGGCGGCCGGCCGCGTGCGCTGGGCAGTGGCCGTGACCGACACCGACACGGGCCTCAGCGCGCGGCGCACCGGGGTCCTGTCGGTGCCACGCTGCCGCTAGCGGCCGTCTGCCCGGGTCGCCGCGGCACCGCCGCCCTCAGCCGCAGGCCGACCACAGCCCGCGGCCGGACGCCCGGGCGGCGCGCGCCAGCCGCGAGAACTCGTCGGCGTGGGCGACGTTCGGGGGGATCGTCAGCGGGACCGCGAAGCCGTCGCGGACGAGGATCGCGTTGACGAATGCGCCGTCAGGCTGCCGGTACACGTAGGCCAGCAGCCGGCCGTAGCGGTCGCGGGTCTCCGCGTCGAGCTGGAGCCGGACCCGCTGGCGTTCGACCAGCCGCGTGTTCGCGGCGGTCGCGGCCGGCCCGAAGCACTGGACCGGCGTGCCGGGCTTCTTCGTCTCGGGCGTGTCCATGCCGATGTAGCGGACCCGCTCCGTGCGCCCGGAGTCGAGCTGCACCCTGATCGTGTCGCCGTCGGTGATCTTCACGACCTCGCCCGCCAGCGTCGCGTTCGGCCGCTCCCCGGGCGCCAGCCCGGACGGATCCTCGCGGTGGCGGTCGGCGAGCTGGCCGGCGCAGCCCCCTCCGGCCGCCGCCAGGGCGGCGAAGAGGGCGATCCAGGCCGAGGCGCGGCGCCACGTCATGCCCGGGACGCTAGCCCGGCTCCGGTCGCGGTGAACGGATCCGTGCAGGCGCGTGCCGGCGGTGCGTCTCCGGCGTGCGCGGGCGTGACAGGCTCGCGCGTCCGCGCGCCGGGCCGGAGGTCAGGCGGTGACGCCCGACCCGGCCTCGGCGGAGGTGTAGACGTCGACGAAGCGCAGGTAGTTCGCGGCGATCTGGTCCGACGCGGCATCCCGCTCCACCGACCCGTCCAGGAAGCCCTTGAGGGCGTCCCACCAGATCGACCGTCCGATCGCAAATCCGACGAAGCCCTCGACCGGCGCAGCCTGGCGCAGCCAGTGGTCGACCTTGTCGTCGTTGGCGCCGCGGCCGAGCAGCACGCAGACCACGCCGTCACGGCCGCCGGCGCGCGTCTGGGCGGCGATCCGCTCGGCGTCTTCGCGGGTGTCGACGCCTTCGATCTTCCAGACGTCGGACTCGATGCCGGCGTCCTGGAGCTCGGCGATGGCGCGGCGCATGAGCTCGGGCCGCAGCTCGGCGTCGTAGCGGTCCGTGTCGCCGCCGACCGACGCGAGCTGGTCCTCCTCGGCGGGCACGAGCAGCTCGAACAGGAACTTGCGCCCATTCTCGTGCAGCCAGTCCGACAGGCGCTTGAGCCGCGCGGTTTGGCGCTCGTTCATGCCGGCGTCGCCGTCGGGGTTGTAGCGGACGAGGACCTTCGAGAAGTCCGGGTCGAAGTCGAGGATGTGCTGGCCGAACTCCTCGCCGTAGTCGAAGTCGAACTCGTTCTGGCCGCTCTTCTCGACCGGCATGGCGAGCTTGAGGCCCTTGGCCTTGGCCTGGGCCGGAATGTCGCCGCCGAACTGCTCGTCGACGAGCGCGCCGGTGGCGGTGGCATCCGCGCCGCGCTCGGTCGCCTTGGCCAGGCCTTCGTAGATCAGGTGCTTGGCGTCCGCGATCGTGGCGGTCTCCTCGGGCGTGGGGTCGCCCTGAATGCCGAACATCTTCTTCTGGAACGACCCGCGATGGTCGAACGCGAGGATGAAGAGCTTGCCGTCGTAGCCAAGGCCCATGCGTGAATCAACTCCGTGGTCGAGAGAGTGTGGCGGCGGACCCCGAGACGCGGAGCCGCGCGGGGCAGTGTAGTCGCGCCAGGCCGGTGCTGCGACCGCGAAAAACCGCAGCGCCCGCGCGGCGGATCACGCTGCGCGAGTACGCTTGCGCGCGCAATGGCGGACCTCGTCCCGAACTTCGCTGGCCCGAGCTACACGATCGGCATCGAGGAGGAGCTCATGATCCTCGATGCCGGGACGCTCGATCTCGCCAACGCCATCGAGGGCTTGCTCGAGCCGGCGCCGGCCGGGGAGATCAAGCCGGAGCTCATGGAGTCGGTGCTCGAGATCTCGACCGATCCGTGCCCGAACACGGCCGCGGCCGCGACGCAGCTGCGGGCGCTGCGGCGTCACGTGCGGGAGCGGGCCGAAGCGAAAGGCCTGGCGATCGGGTCGTCGGGCACGCACCCCTTCGCGATGTGGGAGGACCAGCGGATCGTCGGCCGCTCGCGTTACCGCGACCTCATCAGCGCCCTGCGGTTCGTCGCGCGCCAGGAGATCATCTTCGGCGTCCACGTCCACGTCGGGATCGACGACGCCGACAAGGCCGTCCACGTCGCCAACGGGATGCGGGTCCACCTGCCGGTGCTGCTCGCGCTCTCGGCCAACTCGCCGTTCTGGCGGGCCGATGCCACCGGGATGGCCTCGACGCGCATGCCGATCTTCCGGGCCTTCCCGCGCGTCGGGGTCCCGCCGTTCTACGCCGGCTGGGACGACTGGGCCCGCCGCGTGGGCTTCATGATCGACAGCCGGGTCATCGAGGACTACACCTACCTCTGGTACGACGTGCGACCGCACCCGAACTTCGGCACCGTCGAGATCCGCGTCTTCGACGCGCAGACCCGGGTGGAGCACACGCTGGCGCTCGCGGCGCTCACGCAGGCCCTGGTCCGCGAGCTGGCCGAGCACTTCACGGCGGGCCAGCAGCTGTCGGACTACCCGTACGAGATGATCGACGAGAACAAGTGGCTCGCCGCGCGCCACGGACTCGAGGGCGACCTCGTCGACCTGCCCCGGCAGGAGCGAGTCCCGACGAAGGAGCTCGCGCGCCGGCTGCTGGACCGGGCCCGCGAGCACGCCCAGGATCTCGGCTCCGCCGCCGAGCTCGAGGGCATCGCCGACCTCCTCGAGCGCGGCAATGGCGCCGCCCGCCAGCAGGTGGTCTACGAGGCCAACCACGACCTCCGCGAGGTCGTGTCGGAGATCGTCGAGGTCACGGGCGAATAGGGCGCCGGGCCGGGGCGCGTGCCCGTCACCGGCAGCGCAGCCGCACCGCAGCCCGGGTGGTCCGGGCGGCAAAGCCGGTCGGGGCGGTCGTGCGGTAGCGCAGGTCCCTCGTCGTGGCGGTCACCGTGCCGGCCAGCGTCCCGCGGGACACGGCGCGCCGCGCCGAAGCGGTCAGGGTGAACGTGACCGTCGCGCGGCCAGCGGGCGGAACGCTCAGTGTGCGCGCCGTCGCGAGGCGGTGGCCGCCGCGGGTGAGCGCGAGGCCTCCGGAGCAGCCACGCGGGCACCTCACCGGCACGCGCACCTTGGCGCCGCGAACCCGCAGGGTGCCGGCGGCGATCGAGACGGGGCAGTCCGTCGCCGTCGACCCCGCCAGGGAGGCCGGGAGGGTGGCGTCCTGGCGCACGAGCGTGTTCCCCTGGCACCGCTGCTCCACGTAGGCGACGTGGACGCCGTCGTAGTCGACCACGGTCCCGAGCGCGTGCCGGGGAGCCTGGGTGATGCGGGTGACCGCGCCGGCCAGATCGCCGAGGGCCAGCGCGTCGGGGCCGGACGGCGGGTACTGGGCGACGACGATGCGGCGTGCCGCGAAGTTCCGCCCGCCTGGGAGGAAGGCCGGCGGGACCTCGGCGTGGGTCCCTGCCAGCGTGTACGAGGTGATGAAGTCGCCGCCCGGCTGCCCGGGGCGCGGCTCCCGCTGGCCATCGGCGAGAGCCGTCCCGTCGGCCTGGATCTGCAGGCGCGAGATGCCGCGGGCGGGGTCAGCCGGGACCCGGTAGGCCTCGGCCTTGCGTTCGAGGTCGTAGACCACGATCGTCCACGGCGCCGGGGTCGCCTCCGGTGCGCGGTCGGCCTGCAGCCAGGCCACGTAGTGGCCCGCGGCGGCGACCTGGTCGATCACAGGCGCCGAAGCGATGGTCACGGGCGCGCCTCCGCGGGCGTAGTCGCGGACCACGACGCTGTGGGGGTGGGGCTCTCGGCAGGAGATCTCCGCGTCGACCAGCGTGTCGCCGGTCACCGCAACGGACACGGGCTCGGGGCCGCACGCTCCGCCAGCTCCCACCCGGCCCGAAAGGATCCGGGCGAGGTGGCCAGACACCGGGCCGCCCCAGAGCTCGATGGCGACGAGTCCGCCCTCGTTGCCGCCGGTCCGCTCCTGAAGGACGAGCAGGCCGACGCGCTGGGAGGATGCGGCGAGGCCGCTCGCGCCAGAAAGCGGCTCGATGCTCCCGCCGGTCCCGGCGGGCAGCTTCTCGTCCATCAGAGTTCGGGCGGCCCCGCCGGGCCGGCGGGCCCGCACGACGATCCGCCCCGCCGCGGGGCGCGAATACACGACCTGGCCGCCGGCCAAGGCGAAGACGAACCCGATCCCCGACGAGAAGCCGGGCGCCACGGCGATCGATTCCTGCGCGGGCGCGGCGGCTCCAGCGGCCGGGGCCGCGGCCAAGGCCACCGCCGCGGCGGCGACGACGAGAGCGTGCGTTCGCACCATGGACCGATTCTGGCGCATCGGCGCTCTCCGCTCGTCAGTGGAACGCCGCTCGGGAGGCCCGGGGTCCCGCCAGGAGACCGGCCGTGGGACCAGCCCGGCGGCGCGTGGCCGCGGCGGGCGTAGAATCGGCCGCGATGTCGAGCGCCGACCTGTTCGTGGTGTGCAAGAACTGCGGTTCGGAGGTGAGCCCGTACATCACGGAGTGCCCGTACTGCGGCACCCGGCTGCGCAAGCGCGCGCCGAAGCTCGACCGTGACGGCAACGTCGCTGAAGAGAAGCGGCGCGGCGGGCCGGGGCGGCCCACCCTCCCGAAGCTGCGGCGCGGCGAGATTCCCGGCATCCGGGTCGATGCGCGCCCGTACGCGACTGCCGCGCTGATCGTGGCCAGCCTCGCGGTGTCTCTGGCCTGGCGGGGCGGCGCCTTCAGCCAGGCCGACGCGGCGATCATCGGGCCGCTCAGCGGTGACTGGTGGCGGCTGCTCACGTACTCGTTCGTCTACGACAACGCCGGGTATCAGCTGGCCGCGCTCGTGGCGGTCGCGCTCTTCGGCTGGCTCATCGAGCGCCGGCGCGGCCCGTTTGCGGTCCTCCTCATCTACTTCGCCGGGGCGGCAGCGGGCGGGGCGATCGTGGCCTACGGCGCCGCAGTTCCCGTGGCCGCCGGGGCCAACGGCGCCGCGCTCGCGCTGCTGCTCGCCTGGATGGTCCCGGAGCTCCTGGCCCGGCGCCGCGGCGAGGACACCGAGGCCGACCTGCTCGGCGCCGCAGCGATCGGCGCGGTCGTGGCCCTCATCCCGCTCGCGGCGACCGAGGCGAGCTGGCTCGCCGGGGCTGGCGGGGCCGCCATCGGCGTGTTCGCGGGCGTGGTTCTCGATCAGGCCGGCAGCGAGTAGCCGGCACCGTGCCGGGCCCGGAGCGCCGCCGGTGCGGTGCGGCCCGGTCGCGCCGCGGTCCGACGGTGAGGTTCGGCCGCGCTGGCCGGCCGAACCTCGGCCGCGGCGCTTCAGGCGACGTGGATGACGCCGGGCGGCCCGGCCTCGAGGTGCCCGATCACGGCGCCGGGGACGTCGCCCGCCCGCCCGGGCGGAAGCGCGACGAGCAGGCCGCCGGACGTCATGGCGTCGGTGGCCAGGCGCACCTGGGCCGGCGGGAGGCCGGGCGCGACGGTGGCGAATGCCGCCGCGTGCTCGGCGTTGCGGCGGCTGCCGCCGGACACCGCGGCGTCGTCGGCGAGGAGGTCCAGCACGCCGTCGATCGCGGGAATCACTGCGGCCTCGATGGTGGCGGCCAGCCCGCTGGCCAGTGCGAGCTCGTGCAGGTGACCGAGCAGCCCGAAGCCCGTGACGTCGGTCATCGCGCGGGCCCCGGCGGCCGTGGCGGCGGCCGCGGCGTCGCGGTTGAGCGTGGTCATCACCGCCACGGCGCGGGCGATCAAGGCATCGGAGGCCAGTCCACGCTTCGCGGCGGTCGCGACGGCGCCCGCACCGAGCGGCTTGGTGAGCACGAGGATGTCGCCCGCCTGCCCGCCGGCGTTGGTGAGCACCCGGTCCGGATGCACGGTGCCGGTCACGGCGAGCCCGTACTTCGGCTCGGCGTCGTCGATCGAATGCCCGCCGACGAGCACCGCGCCCGCCGCCGCGACCGCATCGTGCCCGCCCCGGAGCACCTCGCCCAGCAGGTCCCCGCCCAGGGTCTCCAGCGGCCAGGCAACGAGGTTGAGCGCGGTCATCGGCACGCCGCCCATGGCGTAGACGTCCGAGAGGGCGTTGGTGGCGGCGATGCGGCCGAAGTCGTACGGGTCATCGACGATCGGGGTGAAGAAGTCCGCGGTCTGGACGATCGCGAGGTCGGCGCGCAGGCGGTAGACGCCGGCGTCGTCGGCCGTCTCGTGCCCGACGAGCAGATCGGGGTTGTCGCTGCGCGGGAGCCCCGCGACGAGCGGGCCGAGCGCTGCGGCTGGCAGCTTGCAGCCGCAGCCGGCGCCGTGAGAGAGCGACGTGAGCTTGACGGCCACGTCCGTATGATGGCGCGCGATGCCCGCCGAGCGTGCGTACAGCGACGAGGAGGTCGACGCGGCGGTGGCCGCGCTCTCCGAGCCCGAGCGCCTGCGCGCGGCCCAGGACCTCGTGGCGAAGGTCGCGCCGCAGCTCCAGACCGTGCTCGCAGCTGCCCTCCACGAAGGCGGCTGGTTCGGCGAGGCTCACGATGCGAAGGTGCTCGAGGCCGCGGGGCTCCCCGCCGTCGACGAGCGGCTCACCGCGGTCCGCACGCTCGTCGCCGAGGAGACCCGCATGGGGATGCTCGTCGGCGTCACCGTCGGCTTTCAGCTCGCCCACGACCTGCAATCGACAGCAGGGGAGGAGTAAGTCACCCCATGGACATTCGCTTTCTCGGCCACTCCGCGTTCGAGCTCTCGCACGAGGGCACGTCCGTCCTCATCGATCCGTTCCTGACCGGCAATCCCAAGGCCGCGGCCCCCGCCGATGACCTGAGCCCGGACGCCATCCTGCTCACCCACGGTCACGCCGACCACATCGGCGACTCCGTGCCGCTGGCGAAGCGCACCGGCGCTGCCGTCACGGCGATCGTCGAGCTGGCGGGCGAGATCAGCGAGGAGGGGGTCGCCGTCAACGACCCGAACCTCGGCGGCACCGTCGACTTCGACTGGGGCTGGTGCAAGCTGGTGCCGGCCTGGCACACCTCGACCACGCCGAAGGGCACGGTGAACACCCCCGCCGGCCTCGTCGTCCACATCGGCGGCGTCACCGTCTACCACCTCGGCGACACCGCCCTCTTCAGCGACCTGGGGCTCGTCCCGCGCCAGACGCCGGTCGACGTCGCGCTCGTCTGCATCGGCGGCCACTACACGATGGATCGTCACGACGCGGTCACCGCGTGCGACTTCATCGGGGCGCGCACGGTGATCCCGTGCCACTACAACACGTTCCCGCCGATCGAGACCGACGCCGAGGCGTTCAAGGCCGACGTCGAGGGCGCCACCAGCTCGCAGGTGGTCGTGCTCGATCCGGGGGAGACGCACAGCGCGTGACCCACGCGATCGTCCTCATCCAGTGTGAGCGGACGGAGATCTCGAATCTCGGAGCGACCCTCGCCGGTGTGGAGGGCGTCGCCGAGGCTTACTCGGTGACGGGCGACTGGGACTTCGTCGCGATCGTCCGCGTCCCGCGCCACGAGCTGCTCGCCGACGTCGTGACCGGCACGATCGGTCGGCTGCCGGGCGTGGACCGCACCCAGACCATGGTCGCGTTCGAGGTCTTCTCGCAGCACGACCTCGACGCGCTGTTCTCGATCGGCGAATGAGGCGCGCGGCGATCATCCTGGCCGCGGCGGCCGTCGGCACCGGGGCGGCGTTCGCCGCCGGCGGCTGCGGGTCGGACGGCGGCAGCGCGAGCACGGCGGACACCGGGACGAACCCCACCGCCTCCGCGCCCGATGCGAAGCCGCCGCCGACCGACGCGACGGCGCCGGGGGCCGGCGGCGCCACGACCGGGACGTCGACGAGCGACACCGGGGGCACGCCGGCCGGCACGGTGACCGACGACGGCGGCGCGACGTCGGTCGCTGCCTCCGCGGACTTCTCGATTGGCGGGTCGAAGATGACGCCGGTCCAGGTGACGGTGCCGCCGTTCGTCGCGGTCGACCTCAGCCTGAAGTCGACCGACGGGCAGAAGCACTCGATTTCGGTCCTGGTCAAGGGCGGAAACGTCTACCGGGTCGGCGCCGAGGCCAGCGGGGCGCCGTCCTCGACCCGCGTGCCCGGGCTCCAGCCCGGCATCTACCCAGTCCGCGGCGACGGGGGCCAGCAGTCCAACCTCGTCGTCGGCGGCGAGCCGGGGCCGTAGCCGCCGCTCGGTCCCGGGCGGCCGTCAGCCGATGCGGTCGCCGAGGGCGACCTCGCGGTCGGGGGCCAGCAGCACGACGCCGTGCTCGTCGCTGAGCGCGCCGAGCACGAGGACCTCGGACATGAAGGGCCCGACCTGGCGCGGAGGGAAGTTGACCACCGCGACGACGAGCCGGCCGAGGAGCGCCTCACGCGGGTAGGAGGTGATCTGGGCCGAGGAGCGCTTCGTGCCGATCTGCGGCCCGAAGTCCACCGTGAGCTTCCACGCCGGCTTCCGTGCCTCCGGGAAGTCGTCGACCGCCGTCACCCGTCCGACGCGCATGTCGATTGCCATGAACTCGTCGAACGTCGCCACGGCGGGCAGGATATCCGCGGTCCGACTCGGCGGGCCGGGCGGTGTGACGGGGCCCGCCGGGTCCCGGGCCGCCCGGCGCGGTGCCTACGGAGCGGCGTCCGGCGCCGGCGCGTCCGCCGACGGTGACGCCGGCGAGTCGGCGTGCGGCAGCGGGGCCGGGTCGGCCGGCGGCGTGCTCACGGGCGGCGGCGTGCCTTCGGACGGCGGCGTGCCGCCCTCCCCGGCCGGCGGCGCGGCCGGCGGCGTGTCCGCCGACGGCGCGTCCTCGCCCGGGACCGCGACGCCGGGAGAGGCCGGGGCGGTCACGACCGGCTCGACCGTCTCGGCCGGCGGCAGCGTGGTCGTGTCGACGATGGTCTGGCTCTTGGTCGGCGCGGGCGCCGGAGCGGGCGCCGGAGTCGTCGCGACCGGTGCCGGTGCCGGGGCGGGAGCCGTGGCCGTCGTGGTGGTGGTGGCGGCGACGGCGGCAGGAGCGGGAGTCGCGGCATCCGCGGGCGCCGCCAGCGGGGCGGCCTTCCGGCGGGCCCGGACGCCGCCGGCGGCGCTGGGGGCCGGCGGGACCGAGGCGACGGCGACGGGTGCGGGGGCCGGCGCCTCGTTGACGACGTGGTTGGCCTCGACGGCGCCGGCCGTCACGATCGCGGCCGCGGCGAGGCCCGCGGCGGCCTTCGTGGCAACGGTCGTCAGGCCGGCGGACAGCGCGCTGGCGCCGGCGCCAGCCGCTGCGGCGCCGCTGGCGGCAGCACCGCCGCCCGCGGCGGCGGCGCCGCCGGCTGCCGCGCTGCCGCCGGCGCTGGCCGAAGCGCCGAACTGCGTGAGGATGAACTTCTTCATGAGCAGCAGGGGCGCGACTGGGAAGATGGCGGCCAGCGCCTTGTTCGTCTGCTTGAGCTGCTTGTGGAAGGCCGAGCAGCGGTCGCAGCTGCGCAGGTGGCGCCGGACCGGCGGGCTCATCTTCACGAGCCCCTCAGCGACCTCGCCGAGCTCGGCGCGGACCTCGTCGCAGGTGAGCAGCCGGGCTTCGGCGGCCTCGGCGAGCGAGACGCGCGCCCGCACCAGCAGCGACTTGACGCTGGGCACCGTCGTTTCCATCGCCTCGGCGATCTGGTCGTAGGTGAGCGCGTCGATCTCGCGGAGGAGCAGCGCGGTGCGCTGCGTCTCGGGCAGCGTCTGGACGTCGGCGACGAGCTGGCGGAACTCCTCGCGGCGGTGAACCTGGTCGGCCGTGCTCATCCCGGCGTCGGCGAAGTGGACGTCCATCGAGTCGACCCCGATGGGCTGCTGGCGGCGCAGGTGGTTCAGGCACCGGTTGCGCGCGATGCGGTAGAGCCACGGGCGCACGTTGATCGGCCGCTCGTCGGCGATCATCGCGTTGTAGGCCGACGCGAAGACCTCCTGAAGGACGTCCTCCGCGTCCTCCCGCGAGTTCAGCATGTGGCGGCAGAACGACAGGAGCCGGGCCTGGTAGCGGGCCACGAGCGTCTCGAATGCCCCGCTCGAGCCCTTGCGGACCATGGCGACGAGGCGCTCGTCCGGCTGGAGGCGCAGCAGCGGGGAGCGCCCGGGCAGGCGCGCAACGGCGGGGGTTTTCAGTGCGGAGACTTCCATGGAACGTCCGGTCCCTCGCTGATACCGACACCACAACGGTACGGAAGTTGCGGTTCTGCTTCGCAGGATCCCCTGTACGCGGGCGCGACCGCGAGGCTGCGGGGCCCCGCACGCGACCATCTAGACTCGCCCCGCACCCGCCCGGGTGGCGTAAATGGCAACCGCGGCCGGCTTAAACCCGGCTGCCCCTCGGGGCGTGTGGGTTCGACTCCCACCCCGGGCACTGTGGACTCGCCGCATGCCGATCTGCCGGTCCGCGTCCAGCCGCGCGCCAAGCGCGACGAGGTCGCCGGGGAGCGCGGCGGCGCCGTGCTGCTTCGCGTCGCCGCGCCGCCGGTCGACGGGAAGGCCAACGCGGCGGTGCGCCGCCTGGTCGCCGCGGTCGCGGGCGTGCCGCGGAGCCGCGTCGCGGTCGTGCGGGGCGCCGCTTCGCGCGACAAGATCGTCCGGGTCGAGGGGCTCGGGCTCGACGAGCTGCGGGCGCGGCTCCTGGGCTCCGCGTCCGCCGGCTGAAGCCGCGGCCGGCCGTGCGGCCGCGGTTGCGCGCCCCCGGCGCGCCCGCCTCTACGATGGCCCGGTGAACGCCGCGACCCGCTGCCGGGCCGCGTGCGCATCGCTCGGCCCTCGCGCGGGTTACGGGGGTGTGCGCCGGCCGACGCATCCGCCGGACCCCGTCCGCCGCTGGCGGGCCAGTGCCGTGGTCGCCGTCGCGGCGGGCCTCGCGGCGCTCGGCGCCGCGCCCGCGGGGGCGCAGGCCGCCTCGCGGCTGACCGTCGGATCGGCCCAGAAGCTCATGCCGTCCGGGCGCCTCCTGCGCCCGGCCGGGCGGCTGACGACGGTCGGCAACCTGCCGCTCGGCGCCGCGGCCACGCCCGACGGACGCTTCTATTGGACGGTGTCGGGCGGGCGCGGAGCCAACGACGTCCGCATCGTCGACGTGGCGCGCGGCGAGGTGATCCAGACGCTGCCCCTGCCCGGTGCCTCGGGCGGCGTGGCGATGGACCCGTCCCGGCGCCGGGCCTACGTCTCCGGCGTCGCCGCCTCCGGGAGCGCCAAGGCGAGCGTCGGCACCGCGGGGCGCGAAGCCGACCTGATCTGGGCCTACGACTACGGCCCGTCCGGCCGCGCCCGCCTCGTGCGGCGGATCTCCGTCCGCCCCCCGCGTTTCGCACTGCCGGTCCAGAACTTCCCGAAGGTGAAGGCGCCCACGCGGGTCGGCTGGCCGCAGATGCCCGCGGTGTCGCGGGATGGCGCGACGCTGCTCGTCCCCCTCAACCTCGCCGGGGTGGCCGCGATCGTCGATGTCCGGTCCGGCCGGGTGCGGCACGTGTCGACCGGCGACTATCCGTACGGCGCCGCGATCCTCCCTGGATCCCGGATCGGCCTGGTCTCCAACGAGGCGCCCGGCACCGTCTCGGTGATCGACCTGCGGCGCGGCCCCAAGCTCCGCGACCTCGTCGTCGGGCCGCCGCTCTCGCATCCGACGGCGATCGCCCTGGATCCAGCAGGCCGGCGCGCTTACGTGACGCTCACGAACACCGACGAGGTCGTCGTGCTCGACGCGCGGCGCTTGCGCGTGCTGCGGCGCCTGTCGGTCCGACGGCCGGAGGGCCTCGGGGCCTACCCGGTGGCGGCCTCGGTGACGCCGGACGGGCGCCGGCTCGTCGTCGCCGAGGCCGGGGCCGACGCGGTGTCGGTCTTCCGCCTGCCGGGCGGGGCCGGGCCGGCGTTCACGCTGGCCGGCCGGATTCCCACGGCGGCCTTCCCGATGGACGTCTCCGCTGCGCCGGCGAGCGGGCGCGCGTGCAGCCCGGCAGCGCCGGCCCGCCGCCAGCGCGGGGCGGCGCCCGTGCGCTGTGCGCGGATCCTGTGGCTCTCCGCGAAGGGGTTCGGGACGGGCCCCAACCCCTTCGGGCCCAATCCCTACCGGGACGATCCGGGGAACCTCGACGAGTACGCCGCCAAGCTCGTCAAGGGGAGGGCGGGAGCCCTCATCCTCCCGTCCGGCGCCGCGCTGGCCTCCCTCACCCAGGCGGCCGCCGCTGAGCTCATCCCGACAAACGCCGTGGCGGCCGCCCCGCCCGACACCCCGCTGCGGGCCGACGGCCCGATCCAGCACGTGATCTTCGTCGTGAAGCAGAACCGGACCTACGACCAGGTGCTCGGCGACGACCCGCGTGGCGACGGCGAGCCGGGCCTGGCGCTCCTCGGCAAGGACATCACGCCGAACATCCACGCCCTCGTCCAGCGCTTCCCGCTGCTGGACCGGACCTTCGCCGACTCCGACGCTTCGCCGGACGGGCACCAGTGGACGACCGGTGCGACGATCACGCCCTACGTCCAGCGGGTGTGGGCCCAGACGTACGCGCGCCGCGGACGTCCGGTCGACTTCTACTCGTACTCGATCTCGTGGCCGGGGAGCGGGTTCCTGTTCGACGCGCTGGAGCGCAACGGGATCTCGTGGGCGAACCTGGGCGAGGCACGCACGGGCGTCATCGCCCACCCCGACCGCGACCGCACGCCGGAGCTCACGGCGCTCGTGAAGGCCAAGGCGGCACACTCCGACCTCGGCCCGCCCGACGGCTGCTTCCCGAACAACATCGCCCAGCTCCTGGGCGAGGCCGAGGTGCGCCCGATCTTCGACTCGACGCCGCCGGTCGGGGCCTCGCTGCGGGCGATCTCCCGGATGGCCTGCTTCCGCACGACGCTGGACCGCTGGATCGCGACCGGCACGACCCCCCGGTTCACGTACATGATCCTGCCTTCGGACCACACGCGCGGCCCGATCCGCGGCCAGCGCACCCCCCGCGCGATGGTGGCGGAGAACGACTGGGCGGTCGGCCAGCTCGTGGACACGGTCTCGCACTCCCCGATCTGGCCGCACACGGCGATCTTCATCATCGAGGACGACGCCCAGAACGGGGCCGACCACGTCAACGCCCACCGGATGCCGGCCCTCGTCATCAGCCCGTACGCCCGTCGCGGAGCCGTCGTCTCGACGCGCTACGACACCGCCTCGGTCCTGCGCTCGATGGAGCTGATCCTCGGGCTCGCCCCCCTCGGGCTCAACGACGCGCTCGCCGTCCCGATGCACGACGCCTTCCAGGCCACGCCGGACAACGCCGAGCCCTACACGGCGGTCGCGCCGGACTACGACCTGCTCGAGACGAACTGAGCCCCGGCACGGGCCTGTCGATTCCCTCGCGTCCCGTTCGTCTCATCGGCGACCATTCGAGAAGGAGGACGCAATGAAGTATCTGCTGCTGATCCACCACGGCTCCACCCCGACGCCTCCGTCGGAGGCGTGGGACCGGCTGTCCGAGGCCGAGCGGGAGGCGATCGGGCGCGACTACCAGGCGGTCTCGTCGACACCCGGCGTGACCCCGGGGCAGCACCTCCAGCCCCCCGAGACCGCGACGACCGTTCGCGTGCAGGACGGGCAGACGCTCGTCACCGACGGCCCCTTCGTCGAGCTCAAGGAGGCGGTCGGCGGCTGGCTGCTGTACGAGGCCGATGACCTGGATGCGGCGATCGCGCTGGCTGCCCGGATCCCGGCGGCACGCCTCGGCGGCGCGATCGAGGTGCGCCCGATCGTGGAGTGGTAGCGATCCTCGAGCAGGCCTTCCGCGACCAATGGGGGCGGGTGCTGGCCGTCCTGGTCGGCTTCCTCGGCGACCTCGATCTCGCCGAGGAGGCTGCCCAGGAGGCGTTCGCCATCGCCGCCGAGCGCTGGCCGCGCGACGGCGTCCCCGACCACCCCGGTGCCTGGCTCGTGGCCACGGGGCGCAACCGTGCGATCGACCGGATCCGCCGCGACCGGACGCTCGCGGCCAAGACGCGCCTGCTCGACCCGCCCGCCGTGCACGAGGACGAAGTGGACGAGACGGCCTTCCCGGACGAGCGCCTCGAGCTCATCTTCGCCTGCTGCCACCCGGCGCTCGCGATCGATGCGCAGGTCGCGCTCACGCTGCGGGCGCTGGGCGGCCTCACGACGGGGGAGATCGCCCGCGCGTTCCTCGTCGCCGAGCCCGCGATGGCCCAGCGGATCGTGCGGGCCAAGCGCAAGATCAAGGCCGCCGGGATCCCGTTCCGCGTCCCGGACGGGCATCTGCTGCCCGAGCGGCTCGCGGCGGTGCTGGCCGTCGTGTACCTGATCTTCAACGAGGGCTACGGCGGTCGCGGCGACCTGGCCGCCGAGGCGCTGCGGCTCGGGAGCGCGCTGGCGGAGCTCATGCCCGACGAACCCGAGGTGCACGGCCTCCTCGCGCTGATGCTGCTCCTCGAGGCCCGCCGGCCCGCCCGGTTCGAGGACGGCGAGATCGTGCTCCTGGCCGACCAGGACCGCTCCCGCTGGAACGCCGGGCAGGTGGCAGCGGGCCGGGCCGCGCTGGACCGGGCGCTGGCGCTCGGGGGCCGCGGCCCGTTCGTCGTGCAGGCGGCGATCGCCTCCCTGCACGCGGACGAGCCGCGGGACTGGCTTCAGATCTCCGCGCTGTATGGCGAGCTGCACCGCCTCACGGGATCTCCGGTCGTCGAGCTCAGCCGCGCCGTGGCGGTCGCGGAGGCGGACGGCCCCGCCGCCGGGCTCGCGATCGTCGATCGGCTCGAGCTCGACGGCTACCGCTACCTCCACGCGACCCGGGCCGACCTGCTGGCCCGGCTCGGGCGCACGGCCGAGTCGCGCGACGCCTATGGCCGGGCGCTCGCGCTCGCCCACGACGCCGCCGAGCGGCGCCTGCTCGAGCGGCGCCTCGCCGGGCTTGCCGACGGCGGCGCGCCCCGGCCCGCATAGGATCCGCGGATGGTTCCGCGGGTCCTGCGGCAGGCCTACCTGCGCCTGGGCAGCCGGTACGTGCCGCGGCTGATCGTGGGCGCCGTGCTCCTGGCCCACCTCGTCGTGGCGGCCGGGCTCGGCCTGCTGCTCCTGTTCGTCGACATGACCGCGACGCAGTTCGCCGTCCTGCTCCTGGTCGCCGAGGCGCTCGTCGCGGCTGAGAACGCCGTCGAGGTCCGGATGATCCGGAGGTTCGCGGCGCCCGCCGATCCGTGGCTGGGCGGCGACCGGCGGCCCGGCCCGGCCAGTGCCGCGTGGCACGCGCTGGCCGGCCTGCCGCAGCGCTACGTCCACGCCGCCGGGCTCGCGCCGCTCGTCGCGACCGCGATCCCCCTGAGCATCGTCGCGACCGCCTACCTCGGCCTCCAGTGGTACTCGGCTCTGCTGTTCATCGTGGGCGGAGGGGTGACCGTCGCGTACGGCGTCGGGCTGCGCTACCTCGTGCTCGAGCTCGGCATGCGCCCGCCGCTGGAGGACATCTCCGCGGACCTGCCCGAGGCGTTCGCGCTCGGCCCGCCCGGGCTCACGCTGCGCGGCAAGATGCTCCTCGGGCTGCCCACGGTCAACCTCATCACCGGGGTCGTCGTGGCGGGCGTGGCGCCCGGGTATGACGGCGTCGACGAACTCGGCATCGCGGTGCTCGTGGCGATGGGCGTCACCTTCACGATCTCGCTGGAGCTGACGCTGCTGCTCAGCCGGTCGGTCGTCGATCCCATCGACGACCTCGTCGCGGCGATCGGGCGGGTGTCGGAGGGCGACCTCGACGTGCGCGTCCCGGTCGTGGCCACGGACGAGACGGGCACCCTCGCCCAGTCGTTCAACGCCGCCGTCGCCGGGCTCGCCGAGCGCGAGCGGCTGCGGGCGGCGTTCGGCTCCTACGTCGATCCCGAGGTCGCGGAGCAGATCCTCGCCCAGGGCGTCGAGCTCGAAGGGGAGGAGGTCGTGGTGTCGGTCCTCTTCCTCGACATCCAGGGGTTCACCGCGTTCGCCGAGCAGGCGAGCGCCCGGCAGGTCGTCCGGCGCCTCAACGACTTCTGGGAGCTCGTCGTGCCGATCCTCATCCGCCACGGCGGCCATGCGAACAAGTTCATCGGCGACGGGCTGCTCGGCGTGTTCGGCACGCCGGACCGGCTTCCGCGCCACGCCGACCACGCAGTGGCGGCGGCGATCGACATCGCGCGCGAGGTCCGAACGCGCTACCGGGGCGTCGTGCGGGTCGGCATCGGGGTGAACTCCGGCCCCGTGATCGCCGGAACGATTGGCGGCGGCGGCCGCCTCGACTTCACGGTGATCGGCGATCCCGTCAACACGGCGTCCCGGGTCGAGGCCGTCACGCGCGAGACGGGCGACCCCGTGCTGGTGACCGGCGCGACGCTCGGCATGCTGGCCGGCGACCACGGCGCCTTCGAGGAGCGCGAGACCGGCGGGCTGCCCGGCAAGGCCGAGCCCGTGCGGCTCTTCGCCCCGGCCGCGCTGGCGGGCCTGTGGACGGGGGAGCTCCCGGGGCCCGGCGGCGCGCCGGACCCGGAGCGGGCCCTTCCGGCTCCGGCCGGCCGGAGCCCGGCCCCCGACGCCGCCGAGTAGCCTGCCCGCCATGTCCACCGAACCCGAGCCGCAGACCCAGCTGCACGGCGGGCGCCTGATCGCCCGCCGCCTCAAGGCCCATGGCGTGACGAAGCTCTTCACGCTGTCGGGCGGCCACCTCTTCTCGATCTACGACGGCTGCCGCGAGGAAGGGATCGATCTCGTCGACACCCGGCACGAGGCGACGGCGGCCTTCGCTGCCGAGGGCTGGGCGAAGGTAACGCGCGAGGTCGGCGTCGCCGCCCTCACCGCGGGGCCCGGCGTCACGAACGGGATGAGCGCGCTGGGCTCGGCGCTCATGAACCACTCGCCGATGGTGGTGCTCGGGGGCCGCGCGCCGCAGATGCGCTGGGGCCAGGGCTCGCTGCAGGAGATCGACCACGTCCCGTTCGTGGCGCCGCTCACGAAGCTCGCGGCGACGCCGATGGCGACCGCCGACATCCCCGGGATGGTCGACGAGGCCTTTCGCCTGGCCGCCGCGCCGCACCCGGGGCCGACGTTCCTGGACTTCCCGCTCGACGTCGTCTTCATGCACGTCGAGGAGGAGCCCCCGGCGCAGGACCCGGGCCCGCCGCCGTGGGAGGGCGCCGGCGCGGACGCCGACGCCGTGGAGCGCGCCGCCGCCCTGCTCGCCGGCGCCGAGCGGCCCGTGATCATGGCCGGGACGAACCTCTACTGGGGCCACGGGGAGCGCGCGCTCGTCGACCTCGCCGAGGCGCTCGGGATCCCCGTCTACCTCAACGGCCTGGCGCGCGGCTGCGTGCCCGCCGACCACCCGCTGTTCTTCTCCCGGACCCGCTCGGCCGGCCTCAAGGGCGCCGACGTGGCGCTGGTCATCGGCGTGCCGCTCGACTTCCGGCTCGGCTTCGGCGCCTCGATCGGGGAGGACACCGCCATCGTGGCCATCGACGTCGCGGCGCCCGTGCGCCCCCACCCGCGACCGGTGACCGCCGAGCTCTACGGCGCGCTGCCGGCCACGCTCGACGCCCTCCGGGCCGAGGCGGCCGGGCGCGGCGGCCGCGCGAGCCGGACCGAGGCCTGGACGGCCGGGCTGCGGGCCGACGAGGAGGAGAAGCGCGCCGCCGAGCAGGCCGAGCTCTCCGACGACCGCGCGCCGCTGCATCCGCTGCGGATCTACCGCGAGCTGGCCGGGATGCTCGACCGCGACGCGATCGTCGTCGGGGACGGGGGCGACTTCGTCTCGTACGCGGGGCGGGTCGTCGACTCCTTCCAGCCGGGCTGCTGGCTGGACCCCGGCCCCTACGGCTGCCTCGGGGCGGGGCCCGGGTACGCCCTGGCCGCCAAGCTCGCCCACCCCGGCCGCCAGGTCGTGCTCCTGCTCGGCGACGGTGCCTTCGGGTTCTCGGGCATGGAGTACGACACCCTCGCCCGCCACGGCGTCAACGTCGTCGGCGTGATGGGCAACAACGGCATCTGGGCCCTGGAGCACCACCCGATGATGTTCCTCTACGGCTACTCGGTGGCCGCGAAGCTGCGGCCCGAGACGCGCTACGACCAGGTCGTCGAGGCGCTTGGCGGCCACGGCGAGCTCGTGTCCCGGCCCGCTGAGCTGCGGCCCGCGCTCGAGCGCGCGTTCGCGGCAGACGTGCCGGCGCTGGTCAACGTGCTCACCGACCCGGACGTCGCCTACCCGCGCCGCTCGAACCTCGCGTAGGGCCCCGGACGCGCGAAAGCCGCCGTGACGGCGGCTTTCGCTGGCTCCGGTCTGGACATCAGCGGGGGTGCGTCCGTGCGGGGCCGACCTGCCCGGCAGGCGGGGAGGCCGCCGAGGCGGCCACGTGCCGGGTGCGGCGAGTCTCCTTCACCGGGCGGCAGCGTGCCAATCGAACATGCGGCCACCCCCGCCGGCGGGCGTGAGCGCTAGCCGGCCGCGGCGCGCTCGATCGCGGCGCCGTAGAGGATGTCGTGCTCGGAGACCTCGACCTCGTCGAGGCCGAACGCCCGCATCGCCTCCAGGAGGATCACGACGCCTGCGACGATCGTCGGCGCCCGCTTCGGGTGCAGCCCGGGGACCCGCTCGCGGCGCGCCAGGTCCATCTGGGCCAGCTCCGCCAGCATGAGCTCGCACTGCGCCTTCTGCAAGGCGTAGCCGTGGACCCGGGCGGGGTCGTACGGCTCGAGCTCCTGCGCGATCGCCGCGCACGCCGTTGCGGTGCCGGCGACCGCAATCGCGCTCTGCACGCCGGCCCGCACCCCGGCGGGCACCGAGACGTCGATGATCGCCCGGACGTCGCCGGCCAGCGCCTCGAGCTGGGCGTGCGCGGGCGGATCGTCGTGGAGGTGGCGCTCGGTCTGGCGCACGACGCCGGCCTGGGTGGAGACTCGGAAGCTCACGTCGTCGCCGGTGCCGATGACGAACTCGGTGGAGCCGCCGCCGATGTCCATCACCAGGACCGGATCCGGCGAACGTGGCCGGTCGCTCGTGGCACCGAGGAAGCTCAGCCGCGCCTCGGTCTCGCCGTCGATCGCGCGGGCGTCGATGCCGAAGTCGCGGCGGACGCGCTCCACGAACTCCGGCCCGTTCTCGGCGTCGCGGGTGGCGCTCGTCATCGCCCCGATCGTCGCCTCGGCGTTCGCAGCGTCGATCGCCTCCCGGTAGGTGCGCAGCACGGCCGCCACGCGGCCCATCGCGTCCTCGGACAGGCGCCGGGTGCGGTCGACGCCCTCGCCGAGCTTCGTGATCTCGGTGCGCCGGTCGACCTCGGTGACGCGGCGGCCGTCGACGTCGGCAACGAGCAGGCGGGTCGTGTTCGTGCCGATGTCGACGACGGCGACGCGCATGTCAGCCGGGGAGCGCGCCGGTCAGCACGTAGCGCAGGGCGTCGACGACCTGCTCGGGCTCCGCGCACACGGCGAGGGCGGCGCGATCGACCTCCTTGAGCGCGTGGCCGAGCTCCGGCGGGTGCAGGACGATCAGCGGCGTGCCGAGTGCCGCGGCGAACCCGGCGTCGAACGCCGCGTTCCACTGCCGGTACTCCTGGTCGAAGCGCACGACGACGACGTCGGCGCCGCGCAGGAGGGTGCGCGTCCGGATGGCGTTGAGGCCGGCCCCCTTCGCGTCCTTCCAGGCGCGGTCGGGCTCGGGCCCGAGGATCGCCACGCCGCAGTCGTCGCTGGCGGCGTGATCGGTGACGGGAGCGCTGAACTCGACCTCCAGGCCGGCGGCCCGCGCGCCGGCGGCGATGCGGTCGCGCCAGTCGGTGTGAATCTCGCCGGCGAGGTAGACGGACATGGCCACGCTCCGGATCGTCGCACACCCGCGGCGGCTGGCCTTTGCGCGGCGGGCCCGGCGGGCGCTAGCCTGCCGTGCCATGCCGGGGCGCAGGATCAGGCTGGGGATCGCAGCGGGGGCGGCCGTGCTGGCGCTGGCCGCCCCGGCGAGCGCAACGCCGGTGGTGCGGTCGTACGAGGCGGGCCCGTTCGACCTCTCGAGCTACAAGGTCGCCCTGTCGGTCACGGGCCTGGTGCCGAAGCCCGACGTCAACGGGTTCATCACGAAGATGAAGACCGACGTCGTCGACGCCACGACCCACAAGCTCGTCCCGATCCAGCGGGTCATGCTGCACCACATCGTCTTCGCCAACCTGTTCGCGCTTGGCGAGGGGAAGGCGCCGCAGGCCTTCTACGGCGACGGCGAGGAACGGGCGAAGATGGAGCTGCCGCCCGGCTACGGGTACCCCACCAAGGCGGCGGACCGCTGGGCGATCGTCTGGATGCTCATGAACCACCGCAACCGCGGCGACCGGGTGATGATCCGTTACACGGTCACGATCGACACGAACCCGCGGCTCAAGCCCGTCGTCCCGGTCGTGCTCGATGCCTCCCACGGGCGCCAGGGGCTCGTCTACGACGTCGCGGGCGGGGGACGCCCGGGCTCGCTCGACGTGCGCACCGCGCGCACGCTCGCCCCGGCCACCGGGCGGCTCGTCGCCGGCCTCGGGCACGTGCACGGCGGCGCCAAGGACCTCGTCGTCACCCAGCCCACGTGCGGGAACCGGGTGATCTACCGGTCGCGCCCGACGTGGGGGCTCGCGAGCCATCCCTTCTACCACGTGCGCCCCGTGCTCCACGAGCCCGGGCCGATCGACATGAGCCGGTTCGCCTCCGCGCAGGGGATCCCCGTGACTGCCGGCCAGCCGCTGCAGCTCAGCTCGCGCTACGACACCACGCGCCCGCACACGCGCGTCATGGGCCTGCTGCTCATGTATCTCGCGCCCGATCCGTCGGTGACGAACGGCTGCGGGCCGCTGCCGCGTGACGTCCGCACGCTGAAGACCGCCACTCCCGGCCGCACGGCGGCCCCGCGGGTGACGATCCCCCTGACGGGGTTCGGCCCTGGCGGCCTCGGCATCACCGTGCCCGGCCCGCCCGGTGCCACCGTGCGCACGAACGGCGACGCCGACGTCAGCGTCGGCTCGAACTTCTTCTCCGCCGGGAACCTGTCCGTGCCGGCCGGCGCCACCGTGACCTGGCGGTTCGGCGACAGCGTCCTGCACAACGTCACGCTGGCCAGCGGCCCGCGCGGCTTCTCCTCGGACCGGCTCAAGGACGGCGGCGCCTACTCCCAGCGGCTCACCGTCCCGGGCACGTACCGGTTCTTCTGCGAGCTGCATCCGGTCGGCATGGTGCAGCGCATCGTCGTCCGCCCGCCGGGCGCCTGACGCCGTTCAGAACTCGATCCGCGACCCGACGATGATCGTGCGGTCGCGGGGGAGGCCGAAGTAGTCCGAGGCGTCCGAGGTGATCCGCGACGTCGCGTGGAAGAGCCGCTTGCGCCACATTGCCATGCCGGGGCGGTGCGACGGGCGGATGTCGATCTTCGAGAGGAAGTACGTCGTGTCCTCGGTCTCGAGCGGCATCTCCAGGCCGGCACTCGCGGCGAGCTGCACGACGTGCGGGACGTTCGGCGTCTCCTTGAATCCGTAGCGGGCGTTCACGAGCGAGATGCCGTCGTCGCGGTGCCCGAGGTCGTCGAGCGTCAGCCGGTCGGCGTCATCCACGAACGGCACGGGCAGGGTCTCGAGGGACAGGATCAGGACGTGGCGATGCAGCGTCTTGTTGTGCTCGACGTTCGTGCGCATCGCCAGCGGCGCCGTGTGCTGGGCCCGGTTGAGGAACACGGCCGTGCCCGGCACGCGCAGCAGCGGCGGGTCCATGGCCGCGATGGCGTCGACGAACTCCTGCAGCGTGCCCTCCTCCTGCTCGCGCTCGGCGGTGATGATGCGCCGGCCTTGCTGCCACGTGGACATCACGAGGTAGACGATCAGCCCGATGAGCAGCGGCAGCCAGGCGCCGTGGAACACCTTCGTGAGGTTGGCCGCGAAGAAGGCGAGGTCGACGCTGAGGATGACGGCGGCGCCCCCCACGACCGCCCACAGTGGCCGGCGCCATTTCCGACGGACGAGGTAGAAGTAGAGGGTCGCCGTGATGCTGATCGTCGCCGTGACCGCGGTCCCGTAGGCGAACGCGAGCTTCGTCGAGGACTCGAACGTGAAGACGAGCGTGAGCACCGAGACGAGCAGGGCCCAGTTGATCCACGGCACGTAGATCTGGCCGTAGGACTCCGCGGAGGTCTGCTCGATCCGCAGCCGCGGCAGGTAGCCGAGCTGGATCGCCTGGCGGGTGAGCGAGAAGGCGCCGGTGATCACGGCCTGCGACGCGATCACGGTGGCCGCCGTGGCCAGCAGGATCATCGGCACGCGGCCCCAGTGCGGGACGAGCACGAAGAACGGGTTGTTGGCGATCGCCCCCGGGTCGTGGAGCACGAGCGCGCCCTGGCCGAGGTAGCTGAGCAGGCAGGCCGGGAACACGACGAAGAGCCAGGCGCGGGTGATCGGGCTGCGGCCGAAGTGGCCCATGTCCGCGTAGAGCGCCTCGGCGCCGGTCACGGCCAGCACGACCGCCGCGAGCGCGAAGAAGCCGACGCCGCTGCCGCTGAACAGGAACGTGATCGCGTGCGTGGGGGAGAGCGCACCGAGGATCTCGGGGTGCTTGACGACTCCGTTCAGTCCGCACGCGGCGATGGCGCCGAACCAGACGAGCATGACCGGGCCGAACAGCCGGCCGACGGCGTGGGTCCCGAACCGCTGGCCCGCGAACAGGGCGAGGATCACCACGGCCGTGATGGGGACGATGAGCTTGGAGAGCGACGGGGCGACGACGTCGAGGCCCTCGACCGCTGACATCACCGAGATCGCCGGCGTGATCATGCTGTCGCCGAAGAAGAGCGAGGCCCCGAAGATCCCGAGCGCGGCCAGCATGACCTTCGTCCGCGCCGTGCCCGGCATTCCGGCCCGGCGCACGAGCGCGATGAGGGCCATGATGCCGCCCTCCCCGTCGTTGTCGGCCCGCATGACCAGGATGACGTACTGGACAGTGACGATCGCCGTGACCGCCCAGAAGATGAGCGAGATCACGCCGTAGACGCTCTCCCGGCTCACCGCGACCGGATGCGGGTCGCTCGGGTCGAAGATCGTCTGGACGGTGTAGAGCGGGCTCGTCCCGATGTCGCCGAAGACGACGCCGAGCGCGGCGAGCGCGACCGCGCTGCGGGCCAGCGGCCGCGCCGTCCCGGCGGGGGCGGCCGCGGTCTCGCTCATCTACGCCCGTGGGGCGCGCTTGATCGCGCCGGCCAGCGAGATGGCGGTGACGCCGTAGAACAGGAAGTCGATCCCCACGAGCAGGCCGATCGCCCAGTCGGCCGAGCTCGGCAGGCTGACTGCGATGAGGATGCCGAGCAGCAGCGTCACGGCACCGTTGAACCCGACGAGGCCTGCTCCCGGCTCTCCGCGCATGTGGTAGGCGGTCGCCAGCCGCAGGATCCCGGTCGCGAAGAACCAGGCCGCGAGGATCACGGTCAGGGTGAACGTGCCCTTGAGCGGCGCCGCGAGCAGGTAGACGCCGGCGATGGCCGCCAGGATCGCCAGGCCGAGCCGCATCGCGACCTGCCAGCCGCCCTCGGCGGCGAAGGCGAAGCCGATGAGCAGCCCGGCGAGGACGAGCAGCAGGACGCCGACCATGATCGCGGTGGCCACGGAGAAGACCGCCGGGACGACGATCGCCACGAAGCCCGTCAGGATCGCCAGGACGCCGCTGACCAGCAGGAACGTGCGGCTGCGCTTCGCCTGCTCGGCGAGTGCGGCCATCTGGTTCTGGGGCGGGGGCACGGCAGCCATCGGGACTCCTCGGTTGCGGTCAGATTCGCGCTTGCGGCGCCGGATCCTATGCCGACACCGCGTGCGGCAGCGGCGTGCCGGCGAGGCCGGCGAGGAGGTTGTCGGCGGCCAGTCCGGCCATCTTCGCCCGCGTGGCCCGGGTGGCCGACCCGAGGTGGGGCAGGACGATGAGGTTCGGCGCGCCGAGCAGCGGGTCGGACGAGGGGAGCGGCTCGGGGTCGGTCACGTCGAGCGCGGCGGCGCCGATCTGGCCGGAGCGCAGCGCCTCCCCGAGCGCATCCTGGTCGACGATGGGGCCGCGGGCCGTGTTCACGAGGATCGCCGAGGGCTTCATGAGCGCGAAGGCCTCCGTCGAGATGAGCCCGCGCGTCTGCTCGGTGAGCGGGCAGTGGATGGAGACGACGTCGGCCCGGCGCAGGAGCTCGGTGAGCGGGATCCCGCCGTCGGACCGGCCGGTGTGGATGACCTCCATCCCGAACGCCTGCGCCCGTCGGGCCACGGCCTGGCCGATCCGGCCCTTCCCGACGATGCCCAGGACAGCGCCGTTGAGCTCGAGCCCGAGCAGCCAGGCGGGGTCCCACGGGCCCCAGGTGCCGTCGCGCACCGCGGCGATGCCCTCCGGCAGGCGCCGGGCGGCGGCGAGCAGGAGGGCGAACGCGAGGTCGGCGGTGGCCTCGGTGAGCACCCCGGGCGTGTTGCCGACCGGGATCCGGCGCGCCGCGCAGGCGGCGAGGTCGATGTTGTCGACGCCGACGGCCATGTTCGACACGACGCGCAGGCCCGGGGAGGCATCGAGCAGTTCGGCGTCGATCCGGTCGGTCAGGAGGCAGAGGAGGCCATCGGCCTCGCGGGCGCCGGCGAGCAGGTCGGGCCGCGGCGGCGGGTCGGGCGCCGGCCAGACCTGCACGTCGTGCTCGGCCCGCAGGCGCGCGATCGCGTCGCCAGGGAGGTCGCGGGTGACGAAGACGCGGGCCACGGCGGGGGAGCCGGCTAGGAGACGATGACCACCGGCGTGCCCATTCCGGCGAAGTCGTAGACCTCGCCGGCGAAGGCGGCGGGAATGCGCACGCAGCCGTGCGACGCCGCGTAGCCGGGCACGTCGGCGGACTGATGGAGGCCGTAGGAGCCGGTGAAGAACGAGGCGAGCGGCATCGGGGCGTCGTACTTCTTCGAGTAGGCGTTCGGGTCCTTGAGGTAGACCGCGAAGCGCCCGGTCGGCGTGTCGAACCCCGGCCGGCCGCTCGAGATCGAGATGACGCGCGTCACCTCGCCGTGCTTGACGATCTGGGCGAGCTGCTTGGAGATGGAGACCTCGACGCGGTCGCCGCCGCCGTCGCTGAACGGCTGCGGCGCCGGAATCCCGGCCTCGATGGCCTTCTGTGTCTTGGGGCCGTCGATCCCGTCGCGGTCGATGCCCGCCGCCTTCTGGAAGGCCATGACTGCCGCCTGCGTCGCGTCGCCGTAGTTGCCGTCGGCCTGGTCGGGGCGCAGCATCTTCCAGGTGACGAGCCGGTCCTGGAGCCGATGGACCCGCGGCCCCTTCTCGCCGGGCTCGAGCTTCAGCGCCTCGGCCTTGGCGGCGGCGGCCTTCTCCTCGGCGGCCTGGCGCGCGGCGGCCCGGCGCGCCCGGGCGGCGGCGGCGCGCGCCTCCATCTCCCGGTGCAGGTCAGACCACGTCTCGCCGGCGCCGGTCCGGGTGGCGGGCGCGGGCGTGCCGGCGACGGTGGTGGTCGGTGCGGCCGGGCCCTCGGTGGCGAGGGCGACCGCGCCCGCGACGGCGCCCGCGGCGAGCAGGCCGCAGAGCACGGCGAGAAGCCGGGCCAGTCCCCGGCGCGGCGAGCGATCTCCCATCGGCCGCCAGTATCCGGGCTCCGGCGCCCGGTTTCCAGGCCTGCAAGCGTTGGTGCCTGGCGCCCGGTTGGCTACTCTGGCCCCATGGAATCGTCCGGCTGCACCAGCCCCCGAGTCGAGCTGCCCGCCGCGCAGGAGCGCCGGGTGGCCGACGTGATGGTCAAGCGCCCGAAGACCTTGCCCGCCGACGCCACGGTCGGCCAGGTCCGGGCGCTGTTCGAGAACCCCCGGGTCCGCACCGCGCTGCTCGTGGACGGCGACGCGCTCGCCGGCGCCATCGACACCGGCGCCGTGCCCGCCTCGGTGCCCGACGGCGAGCCGGCGCGCGACCACCTCGCCGCGAACCTGCCGCAGATCGGGCCCGACGCTCCGATGTCGGAGGCGCTCGCCGCGCTCGAGGCCGCCGGCACGCGCCGGCTCGCCGTCGTCGACGCGGACGGCCGCACGCTGCGCGGCCTGCTCTGCCTGGACCGCACCGGCGCCGGCTTCTGCACCGACTGACCGCGGCGGGGTTCGATCGCGGCCCGGCCCCGGCCGGTCAGTACCCCTCGACCGGCGGGGTGTCCTCCTCGCGGGCGCCGATGCGCATCGCCGCGGTCTGGCGCCTGGCCGTCGACCCCACCGGCACGTGCTCGCCCGCGGCGGCGAGCCCGACGCGAGGCATGTTCCCGTAGACGGTCTCGTACTCGCCGGCGCGGACCCGGTAGGTCTCGTGCCAGATCCCGACGGCGCCCGAGTCCCGCACGGCCCGGTTGAACTCCCGCCACGGCTCGAGATGCGGCGCCTCGCTGTCGCGGGCGAAGCGGTCGAGGTCCTCGAAGGTCCGCCAGTACTGGACGAGCAGGAGCGTCTTGCCGCTGATGGCCTGGCGCGTGCCCAGCAGCCCGGCCTCGGGCCGCGACTCCAGCCAGCGCAACATCTTCGGCATCGCGGTGAAGACCGGCCACCACCGCTTCACGTCGCGGAAGCGGTTGAAGCGCATGCCGATGAGGAAGACGACGAAGTCGCCTTCGATATCCGCGGTGTAGCGGCCGGGGAATACCTGCGGGCCCATGACGGTGAACGTACCGGGTCGCGCCGTGGCGGGCCAGGCGTGTGTCGCGGCGGCGGGCGAAGCGTGCGGCGTCGCGGCTAGGCTTGCCGGCGCCCGACCCGCGCACCTGCTCACCCCCGAACCCGAGGCCCCCCCATGCCCGTCGACCCGACTCCTGACGACATCCGCCGCTTCAAGGCCGACGACGACGGCAAGCCCGTCGTGATGCTCAACCTGCTGCGCTACAAGCCCGACGGCGGCCGGGAGCGCTACGGCGAGTACGCCGTCGCGGTCGTGCCGTTCGTGAAGGCGGTCGGCGCCGAGATCGTCTACGCGGGCGACTGCCACCCGCCCGCCGTCGCGCCGAGCGGCCACGACTGGGACGCGATCCTGCTCATCCGCTACCCGTCGCGCCAGGCGTTCCTCGACATGGTCTTCAACCCCGACTACCAGGCGATCACGCACCTGCGCACCGAGGGCCTCGAGGAGGCCGTGCTGCAGCCGACGACGTCCTGGGCCGGCTAGGGGCCGGGCCTCGCGGCCGAGGTTCGGCCGCCTGGCCGGCCGAACCTCGACGTCAAACGTGCGCCGCCGGCCACGATCCGGGGCGATCACCCCATCCGGAACGCCTGCGCGCGGGCCAGGCACGTCGCGCCGCCGATCCAGGACGTGAAGACGTCGACCACCACGACCGTGGCCGCCGAGGAGATTCCGTCGGTGTTCGGGCTCGCGGCATAGGTCACGCGGAGGGCGCGGTCCTGCGTGGCGCTCGTGCCCGCCGAGGCGGCCGCGGTCGACGCGCCAATGCCCACTTCGGCGCCCGTCAGGGCCGGAGCACTGCCCTGGACCTGGCTGACCTGCGTGACGATCTGTCCGCTCGCGCTCTCGTTCTTGTAGGTCACAGACGCCGACTGGCCGGTGGCGCCGCACGACGCCTGCACGCTGCTCGTGCCGGCCACGGTCAGGAGGGGCAGCAGCCCGCTGTTCGCGGCAAGCTGCGTGGAGTTGCCCGCGCTGCCCACGGCCGGCACCGCTCCGAGCGTCGACTCGTCGATCTGCGTTCCCGTGAGGGTGTTCCCCGCCACCTTCGACCCGGTGATGGTCGTGGCGGCGAGGTTGGCGTTCGTGACCGTCGTGGCCGCGATCTTGGCGCCGGTCACGGCGCCCGCCGCCAACGCGCCGGTGCCCACCGCGTTGGCGGCGAGCGCCGGATTGGGGTAGGCCCCGGACAACGCTCCGCCGGCGGCCGCGCCGGTGAACTGGGCGTCGCTTCCCGCAGGGCCCTGCACGCCGGGAGCTCCAGCCTGCCCCTGGGCGCCGGTCGCGCCGCGGGCGCCGGCGGGTCCGCGCTGGTTCCAGGCCAGCGTCCGTTCGGTCCGCGCGCACCGTCGCCCCGCCGCCAGCACGCGGACCGATCCGGACTTCTTCGACACGCACGCCCGGATCGTCCGCGTGGCCGCCGACTGCGACTGCGCGGCCCACGCGCCGCCGCACAGGGCGAGGAAGACTGCGACCGTCGACATGACGTCCGCGTACCGGACCTTGCGGCCCATTCCGTCCATGGCCAGCCTCCTCGTTCCCTGCAGCGGCTCCACCTGCGGACGATCCTCCCGCATCGGCTCCCCGCCCGCAACCGTCCGGGGCTTGAGCCCCGCGGCACCGGTTCGCTAGAATCAGCGGACCGCCGCGGGGTGGAGCAGTCTGGTAGCTCGTCGGGCTCATAACCCGAAGGTCGCGGGTTCGAATCCCGCCCCCGCTATGCAGAAGCCCCCTCTCGCCAGGGGGCTTTTGCTCTTCCTGGGGCGGATTTGTGCGAGCGGCTGGGGAACAAGGCTCGCCAGTGCCGCGATTGGGAGGGCGGGGGCGAATCGCAGACGGCGGGCAGGCATGGCTGGCTCGTCTGCCGCAACCGCACTGCCCGCGGCGCGAGCCCTGCTAGCTTGCCCGCCGTGCTGATTCGACGCCTCGGGCCGGAGTGAACGTGCGCCGGTCCGGTGGCGCCGTCGCCGGGCTGACGCTCGTGGTGTCGCTGGCCGCCGCGGCGCCGGCCGCGGCCGCCGACTCCATTACGGCGCTGCGGGCCGAGGCCGCCCACGCGCCGCAGCATGTCCACGGCAGCGACGGGCGCGAGCACGTCGAGTACGACCTGGTCATCACCGATGCGTTCACGGGCACGGCGACCCTGAAATCGCTGGAGGTGCGCGGCGACGGCCGGCGGCTGCTGACGCTCCGGGGCGGCCGGCTGGCCGCCGCGACTCGCCCGCTCTTCGCCTCGCAGCCGACGGCGGTCATCTCGCCGGCGTCCTCGGTCGTGACGCAGGTCGACGTGGCGCTGCCGCGCTCGGCCGGCCGGACGGCCCCCGGCCGCTTGACGAACCGCATCGCCTACGCGATTCCCGCCGACGCCCCGTCGCGCTCCATCATCGGCGCCACGACCGTCGACGGCCCCACGCTGCGCATGGACCGGCGCGCCCCGGTCGTGATCGGATCGCCGCTGCGCGGCTCGGGCTGGGCGAACTCCAACGGGTGCTGCGGCGATCCGACCTCGCCGCACCGCAACACCCTCCTGGCCTGGGACGGCTCCTACGTGACGCCGGAGATGTTCGCGATCGACTGGGTCCGCCTGGCGGGCGACCGGGCGTTCCGCGGCGATGGCAAGCGCACCACCGACTGGGCCTGCTACGGCGAGCCGCTCTACGCCGTGGCCGACGGCACGGTCGTCTCGACCCGCGACGGCATGCCGGACATCCCGCCGTTCACGGAGAATCCGAACCTTCGCAGTCCCAGGGACTACCCGGGCAACAACGTCCAGATCAGGCTCCGGCCGGGCGTGTACGCGGGCTACGCGCACTTGCAGCCCGGCTCGGTCCGGGTCCGTCCCGGCCAGCGGGTCCGGTCCGGGCAGATGATCGGCCGGGTCGGGAACAGCGGGAACACGAGCGGTCCGCACCTGCATTTCGGCATCCAGGCCCGACCGGACCTCCTGTCCGAAAGCCTGCCGTTCGAGATCGACCGCTACACGCTGCAGGGAACGATCCAGGCGGTCCCGGACACGTCGAAGGTCGTCGTCGTCGGCCGATCGCGCCGCGAGCGCCGGTCGCACCCGCTGATGAACTCGGTCATCACGGTCGCGCCTGGACTGTCGGCGGGCCGCCGCGGCTGAGCGCTGACCCGGCGGGTCCGGCGGGCCGATCGGGGCGGACGCCACGAGCGCCTCTCGTCAGGGGCCTCTACGCTTCCCTGGCGCGGGTGCGGGGCCACCACGTGAACGCGCAGACACCTCCGAAAGGGTCGCGGATGCCGGACACCACCTGCCACATGTCGATCTCGCTCGACGGCTTCGTCGCCGGCCCGGACCAGAGTCGCGAGCACCCGCTCGGGAAGCGCGGACGGGAGCTCCACGCCTGGCACCTCGGCGACGAGCGCGCCAACGAGGCCGACGCGACGGCGACCGGCTGGCTCATGCGCCCGCGCGGCGCCTACGTCATGGGCCGCAACATGTTCGGGCCGATCCGCGGCGAGTGGGAGGAGGACTGGCGCGGGTGGTGGGGGCCCGAGCCGCCCTACCACGCGCCGGTGTTCGTGCTCACGAACCACGCTCGCGAGCCGGTCGAGATGGAGGGCGGGACGACCTTCCACTTCGTCACCGGCGGCTTCGACGCCGCCTACGCACAGGCGCGTGAGGCGGCCGGCAACGACGGCGTGGACATCGCGGGCGGCGCCTCGACCGTGCGGCAGGCGCTCGGCGCCGGAGTCATCGACGAGCTCACGCTCGACGTCGCACCAGTCCTGCTCGGGTCCGGCGAACGGATCTTCGACGGCGTCGCATCCTTCGGGCTGGAGCCCATCGAGGTGCTGCATTCGCCGCTGGCCACGCACATCCGCTACCTCCGCTCCCGCCGCCGGCGGGCCGGGGGCGCGTAGCGCCTACCCGCGCGCCACGATCAGGTACTGCACGGTCTGCTTCCCGCCGGCGGCGAGGCCGAGGCGCAGGACCAGGCGCCCGCGGCCGGCGCGGACCGGCACGACGATCCGGCTGGCGCTGCGGCCGACGGCGTAGCGCCGGGCGCCGATGCGCAGCCTCGCCGGCTGGGTCGAGGCGACGGTGAGCCTGACCGCGCGGGCGCGGCGCGACAGGCGCGCGGGCGCCGTGAGGCGCAGGAAAAACGGCGAGGTGGAGCGCACGCGGATGGGGACGGTCGCGCGACCGATCCGGCCGCTCCGGCTGGCCGCTTCGAGCCGGATCGCGCGGGTGCCGGCAGCGACGGCCGCGCTGAGCGTCTCGCCGTGGCCGAGCAGGCGCCGGCCGGCGAACCAGCGCAGCCGGCGGCCGGGCACGCGGCGGCCCTGGTCGTCGACGGCGCCGCCGTGCAGGTAGAGCGCCGCCCCGGACTGGGTGCGCTGCCCGGGCACGGGGTCGAGGATGGTCACGGCCGGGGCGCGCGGTGCGACAGTGATCGCGATGGGCCTGGTGGCGAACGTGGAAAAGCCGTCGTCGACGCGCAGCCGCAGTCGCGCCCGCCCGGACGCGTCGAGCATGCCCGGGGCGAGCGTCACGCGGCCCGGGTCGGCGCCGCCCGCCACGAGGCGGAAGTTCCGCCCGGCGTCGGCGGAGTACTCCAGCGCGACCTGCAGCGCGTCGCCGTCGGCGTCCGCGGCCCGCCAGCGCACGGTCACCGGCCGGCCGCCGTTCACGCGCGCGCCGGGACGCGGGGAGACGAACGCGATCGTGGGCGCGTGGGCGCTGCGCGACCGCGCGGCCAGCACCACGCCGTTCGACGCGATCTCGACGCGCGCCACCCCGGTCGACGGGACGCTGCCCTCGAGCGTCACCACCGACGGTGTGCCCCCGAGCGCACCGGGAACCGTGCGCCGCGCCAGCGGCGCCGAGGCGGTCACGGCTCCGCGCTCATCGCGCGCCACCAGCGTGTAGGGCGACGGGCCGTCGCCGACGGGCGGCGGAGGCGTGAAGAGCAGCGGCGTCACCGAGGCGAGCGCCACGGCGGTCCCGTCGACCCTGGCCCGCACCGTCAGCGACGGGATGCCGGTGCCGGCGGCGGCCCGGGCCCGGTGCGTGCCCGCCGGGGCACCGGCACCGAGCAGCCGGTTCCAGTTGCGCGCAGAGATCCAGTGCGCCGGATCGCCGACTGACAGCGAGCAATACGACATGAGGTCGAAGCCCGGCGACCGCGCGGTATCGGGGATCACCCGGTAGGGAGGGGCCCCCGGGAAGCTGCCGCCCGAGCCCGTCACCGTGTCGAGCCCGACCGAGCGCATCCGTCCGGTCGGGTCGTGGAATCCTCCGCCGCCTCCGCCGCAGGCCGAGTCGGCGTGGCCGAGCCCGAGCAGGTGCAGCATCTCGTGGGCGATGACCGTCACGGGCCGCTGGGCGGCGCCGCCCGACCCGACCAGCTCGGTCGCATCGCCCACCGCGACCCGAGGGCCAGGCGCGTAGCCCGCGCCCGGGGGCCAGGCGAAGACGCCCAACACATAGTCGCCGAGGCGCTCGGTCGCGTCGTCGTAGGCCTGCGTGCTCTCGGTGATAAGGCCCTTCGGGGCAAAGCGCACCGACCGGTACGTCGGCCACGGCGTGCGCCGGCTGGCGCTGTCGAGGAACACGAACGGGACCGGCGACAGCGACAGCAGCTTCTCGAAGGCGCGGGCGGCGGGGATCGGGATCCCCGTGAGCTTGCCGTCGGGGATGTAGAGGACCTCGAGCGCGCTGAGCACCTTCGCGACCGGCTGCGGGCGGAACGAGATCCCGCCAAGGCCGCGGATCGGGTCCGCCCCGCAGCGGAACGACACGCACACCGTGGCGGCGAGCGGCTCGGGCCGCAGCTCGTAGGCGAACCGCGACGGGCGCGCCGCGAGCGCCTTGGCGGTGAGCGAGATCGGGTCCCGCGTCCACGCCTCCGGGAGGACGAACACGAACGCCCCGGCCGGGTCGCCGCGCTCGTTGTCCGTGATCCCGGCGTCGTTGACCGAGAAGCCGTTCGAGTCGGGCGACCAGTCGGGGATCAGCGGGCTGCCGGGCAGCGCCCGGCCGTTGCGGTCGGCCCCGTACAGCGCCATCCCGATCGCCGGTCGCTGCGGGACCCCGCGGACGCGGGGCGGTGCGGCGCCGAGGAAGTCGGCGAACACCCGGACTACCGTCTTCTTGCCACGCACGAGCTGGACGCCGCCGTAGGGATCGCGCAGCGGCTGTTCGTTGGTCTGGACGCCCTGAGTGACCTCGATGCCCTCAGTGCGCACCGACAGCTGGCCCTGCACGAGAATGCCGGCCGCCAGGTTCCGGGCAACCGGCCCGGCGGTGCTGCCGAGCGGCGTCCCGCGGATGATGACCTTCGGCGTATACCGCGGCTGGGTGGACGCCTCGGCGGTCACGCGCATCGTGACGACGTCGTCGCTCGAGCTCGATGGGGTCTGCGGGTCAAAGGTCACGCGCACCCCGGGCGGCTTGCGGCCGGCGATCGACATCGAGATCGGCCCGAACGACGAGTCGTTGCGATCGACCACGATGCGGCGCTCGGTGGTCCGGCCTGGGCGGACCGCGATGGTCCGAGAGTCGAGCGGGTTCTCGAAGCGCAGCGAGAAGTCCTTCGCCGGCGGCGGCGGGGGCGGCAGAGGGGGCGGCGGCGGCGGGCCCTGGTCGGGGGGATTGGCCTCGAAGGTCAGGTCGTCGAGGGCAAAGGCGCTGCCGTTGCCCGCGAGGTTGATCCACGTGATGTGCGGCGCGGCCACCGTGATCAGGGGCAGCGGGGCGTTGGCGGCGCAGTCGACGTTCGGATTCGGGAAGAAGATCTGCGTGCCGTTGGAGTCGTACGCCAGGATGTTGACCTGGTTGGGCGACTGGGCCGGGCCGTCGTTGCAGGCGTAGAAGCTCACGTGCGTCTGCTGCTTGTCGAAGCGCATCCACGTCGAGGCGCGCGTGGTGCCCTCGTCGTAGGTGAAGGCCGCCACATTGGGCACTGAGCGCGCCTGCAGCTTCTGGGTCACGGTGGCGGCGGCGCTGATGCTCGGGAATGGCGACGGCCCGAAATGCACGCCCTGGGCGGCGTACTGCTCACCGAGCACCGTGCCGTTCGCGAGGTTGTCGAAGCCGATCACCGTCCCGTGCGCAGCCGCGGGGAGCGCGGCGAACGCCAGCAACACGGCGACGGCGGGGCCGACGATCCGCCGGCGCCGCCTGGGCCGGGTGGAACGCATGCCCGGCGCACCCTACTCCGCTGTCGGCGCCTCGCAAGCGCGATGGCGGATACGCGTTCCCGTGGCGGCACAAAGGCCCAGGCCGGTGCCAGGCCGGCCTGGGCACCGAGCCCCTCAGTCCAGGTCGAACCGGTCGAGGTCCATGACCTTCGCCCAGGCCGCGACGAAGTCGTGCACGAACGTCTCGCGGGCATCGTCGCTGGCGTAGACCTCGGCCAGGGCGCGCAGCTCGGAGTTCGAGCCGAACACGAGGTCGACGCGGCTGCCGGTCCACTTGACCTCGCCCGTGGCCGCGTCGCGGCCCTCGAACGTGCCGGCGTCCCCGGCCGCCGGCGACCACGCCGTGCCGAGGTCGAGCAGGTTCACGAAGAAGTCGTTCGTGAGGGATCCGGGCCGCTCCGTGAAGACCCCGAGCGGCGACTGCTTCGTGTTCGCGCCCAGGACGCGCAGGCCGCCCACGAGCACGGTCATCTCCGGGGCGCTGAGCGTGAGCAGGTTCGCGCGGTCGACCAGCAGGTACTCGGCGGTCAGCTCCTCGTGCCCGCTGAGGTAGTTGCGGAACCCGTCTGCGGCCGGCTCGAGCGCGGCGAACGACTCGACGTCGGTCTGCTCCTGGGAGGCGTCGCCCCGGCCGGGCGTGAAGGGGACCTCCACGTCGACGCCGGCGTCGCGGGCGGCCTGCTCGACGGCCGCCGAGCCGGCGAGCACCACGAGGTCGGCGAGCGAGACCTGCTTGCCGCCGGCCTGGGCGCCGTTGAACTCCGCCTGGATGCGCTCGAGGGCGGCGAGCACCTCCGCGAGCCGGGCGGGGTCGTTGGCCTCCCAGCTGCGCTGCGGCTCGAGGCGGACGCGGCCGCCGTTGGCGCCGCCGCGCTTGTCGCTGCCCCGGAACGACGAGGCGGCCGCCCAGGCGGCCGACACGAGCTGGGACACCGACAGCCCAGTGGCGAGGATCTGGCGCTTCAGGGCCGCGACGTCGTCAGCGTCGATCAGCTCGTGCGTCACCGCGGGGATGGGGTCCTGCCACAGCAGCTCCTCATCCGGCACCTCCGGACCGAGGTAGCGCGCGACGGGTCCCATGTCGCGGTGGGTCAGCTTGAACCACGCGCGGGCAAAGGCGTCGGCGAACTCGTCGGGATCCTCGAAGAAGCGCCGTGAGATCTTCTCGTAGGCCGGGTCCATCCGCAGCGCCAGGTCGGTCGTGAGCATCGTCGGCGGGCGCTTCTCCGAGTCCGGCGCCGGGCCGGGGACGGTGCCCGCGCCGGCGCCGCCCTTCGGCTGCCACTGGTGCGCGCCGGCGGGGCTCTTCGTGAGCTCCCACTCGTACCCGAAGAGGTTCCAGAAGAAGTTGCCACTCCACTTCGTCGGCGTGGAGGTCCAGGTGACTTCGAGGCCGCTGGTGATCGCGTCCTCGCCCTTGCCCGACCGGAACGTGTTCTTCCAGCCGAGGCCCTGCTCCTCGAGCGGGGCCGCCTCGGGCTCGGGGCCGACGTACTGGTCCGGGTCCGCGGCGCCGTGGGTCTTGCCGAACGTGTGGCCGCCGGCGATCAGCGCGACCGTCTCCTCGTCGTTCATCGCCATGCGGCGGAACGTCTCGCGGATGTCGATTGCCGCCGCAAGCGGGTCGGGCTCCCCGTTCGGGCCTTCGGGGTTGACGTAGATCAGGCCCATCTGGACGGCGCCCAGCGGCTCCTCGAGCTTGCGGCCGCTCGTGTAGCGCTCGTCGCCGAGCCAGGTGGTCTCGGGGCCCCAGTAGACGTCCTCGTCGGGCTCCCACACGTCCTCGCGGCCGCCGGCGAAGCCGAACGTCTCGAAGCCCATCGACTCCAAGGCGACGTTGCCGGCCAGGACCAGCAGGTCCGCCCACGAGAGCGCCTGGCCGTACTTCTGCTTGACCGGCCACAGCAGCCGGCGGGCCTTGTCGAGGTTCCCGTTGTCGGGCCAGCTGTTGAGCGGGGCAAAGCGCTGCTGGCCGGATCCGGCGCCGCCGCGGCCGTCGCTGATGCGGTAGGTCCCGGCGCTGTGCCAGGCCATGCGGATCATGAGCGGGCCGTAGTGGCCGAAGTCGGCCGGCCACCAGTCCTGCGAGGTGGTCAGCACCTCCTCGATGTCCCGCTTGACCGCGGCGAGGTCGAGCGCAGAGAACGCCTCGGCGTAGTCGAACTCCTCGCCGAGCGGGTTGGCCACGGCGGGATTCTTGGCGAGGATCTTGAGGTTCAGCCGGTCCGGCCACCAGACGCGGTTGTCGCCGCCCTGCGTGGGGTGGGGGGCTCGGGCGTGGGCGACGGGGCAGCCGTTCCCGGTCTCCTCGTTCATCTCTCCGACAACGGCGTCAGGACTGTCAGGCACAGGATCTCCTCGTGGGGTCAGCGGGTGGGTTCAAGGGCAGCGGATTCGGCGGAGCATCCGGGGCACAGGCCCCAATGGATGACCTCGGCCTCGTCGAGCACGTAGCCGTGGCCGTCGTCCGGGGTCAGGCAGGGGGCGGCGCCGACGGCGCAGTCGACGTCGGCGATGGCCCCGCACGCCCGGCATACCACGTGGTGGTGGTTGTCGCCGACGCGCGACTCGTAGCGCGCCACCGAGCCCGGCGGGTGGATGCGCCGCACCAGGCCGGCGTCGGTGAGGGCGTTGAGCACGTCATAGACGGCCTGGCTGGACACCTGGCCGAGATCGGCGCGGGCGGCCTCGGCGATCGAGGCCGTGTCGGCGTGCGGATGGGCGTAGACGGCGCCCAGCACGGCGACCCGGGGGCGCGTGACCCGCAGCGATGCGTCGCGCAGCAGTCGCTCGAGTTCCGGGTCCGGCACGGGCCGGAGTATGGCAGGCCAATCTGGAGTCGGTCCAGAAGGGGCATCCGCCGGAGGGAGGTCCGAAGGCGGCGTGGCGGCGGGACGATCACAATGTCCGGCATGGCCTTCGGCGCGCACACGCTGTCTCCCGCCGAGCGCAAGGCCATGCTCGAGGCCGACCGCCGCGGGGAGCCCTTCCTCGCCTACCGCGACGGGATTGGCGATCTGCGCTTCGCGTACCTCGGCGACCGCGAGCGGCTCGTCGTCGGGCGGATCACCGGCAGCGACGTCGTGCTCGGCTGGGATCGGCAGGTTTCGCGATCGCACGCGGAGCTCGAGCGCGTCGGCAACGACTGGATGCTCGCCGACGAGGGGCTCTCGCGCAACGGCTCCTACGTCAACGGCGAGCGGATCGTCGGCAGGCGGCGCTTGAGCGACGGCGATGTCGTGCGCATCGGGCAGACGGCGATCGTGTTTCGCGCGCCGGGCGGACGGTTCGAGAGCACGCTGGCCGAGCACTCGGTGCAGCGAGCGCTCACCCGGGCCGAGCGGCGGGTGCTCGTCGCGCTGTGCGCTCCGTTCGCTGCCGACAGCGGCCCGGCGCCCGCCCCGGCATCGAACCGCGACATCGCCGATGCGCTGAACGTGTCGGTCGACAGCGTCAAGACGCACGTGCGGTCGCTGTTCACGAAGCTCGAGGTGGGCGACCTGCCCCAGTACCAGAAGCGCACCGAGCTGGCGCGCCGGGCCCTGGAACGCGGGCTGGTGACGCGCTCGGACCTGATCAGCTGAGCCCGCCGGGGGTGGCCGCGAAGGCGTGCTGCACCTCCCGGCCGTCCGGGTTGCGCCAGCGCACGCGCACCACGCCGGCCCCGGCCGTGAGCCCGAGCAGCCGGCCCCGTCCGGCGGCTCCGCGCAGCGGCTCGCGCGCCAGGCGCGACGACCCGTCCAGCAGGTCGACGGCGATGGCGCTGCCGAGCGAGACCACGGCAACCTGGAGCACGGCCCCGGGAGCGACCTCGATCTCGCGCGACGCGAGCAGGCGGCCGGCGGGCGCATCCATGGCTGCGGTTCCCCGCAGGGCCCCGTTCGCCGCCGGCCGTGCCCCCGGCGTGATGTCGACGCGCAGCAGCAGTTCGCTGTCCAGGCCGGTGCCCGCCGGGTGGTCGGGGCGGCGCGCGGGCTCCACGATCGGGCCGAACCAGCGCTCGGTCGTCGCGCGCGGTGCGTTGCGACGGATGCCGACGGTCGCTTCGGGAGCGACGACGAGCGCGACTCGGTCGCCTGCCGACACTGGGAGGTCGGTCCGGGCGACTTGGACCCCGGGCCCGCGGACCGTCTCGTCCGTCGACCGCTCAACCTGCACGAAACGCCCGTGTCGGCTCCGCAGGACCTGCAACGCGAGGACCCCCCGCGCACCGCGCACCGCCCACGAGGTGATCGTGCCGTCAACGGGCGCGACCACCTCGCGGCCGCTGAGCTCGCGCTGGCTGATCGTGCACGCGCGCGACCCCCCGCCGGGGGGACGGCCGCGGCAGTCGACCCCCTCGATGCCGCCGGGAGCGAGGTCGCTGCCGATCGCCCGGGTGCCGGCCGGCGGTGGCGGCGCGCCGCCTGCCTTGGGGTTCCCGCCGCCGCTCGCGAGGACGACACCGAGCGCGCCCGCCGCGGCCAGCGCGGCGGCGGCCCCGGCGAGCGCCGCACGGCGCCGGCGCGGCGCCGGCGATGGATGCTCGCGCACGAGCTGTGCGAGCGCGACGAGGTCGTCCTCCGCGGTCGCCTCCCCGGGCGCCAGCCCGAAGTCGGACAGGTACGCCCGCCCGTCCGCCACGAGCACGTTGCGCGCGCGCACGTCGCCGTGCACCAGCCCGGCGGCGTGCGCGCGGGCGAGTGCAGCCGCCACGGGTTCGAGCGGCGCGGGGGCCGTCTCGAGGGTCTCGCCGGGCACGAGGCGCATCGCCAGCCACGGTCCGTGTTCGCTGTCGCCTGTGCCGAACAGGCTCACTGCGCCAGGATGCTCGGGCCAGGACAGCCGTCGCACCCGCTCGGCCAGGTCGCGATCCCGCATGATCTTCAGCGCGACGCGGCGATCGAGGCTCAGCTGGGTCGCCTCGTAGACAGTCGCGCGCGAGCCGCGCCCGAGGACGCGCTCGATCCGCCATCCGGCGATCACCGCGCCGGGCGGCAGGTCAGCGGAGGAGCTCGAACCCGCCGGCCGTGACGGCATAGGTTCTCTGGACGACCCGGGCGCTGCCCTCGTTGACGAAGTTGACGTCCAGCCCGGCCAGGTTGTCGGCCCAGGCTGCTGCCTCGAAGAGGACCAGCTGCGCGCGTGGCCGCAGGTCCGGCACCTCGATCCGCGCGGCACGCCGGTCGCCGACGAGCTCGTCGAGCGCGAACGTCGAGCCGACCTTGACGAGGGCGAGCTGGACCGTCCGCCCGTACAGCTCGACGCTCTGCGTACGAAGGCGCCGGCCGGGCGGGAGCCGCTCGGCGGCGGCACCGATCACCTGCGGCGGGGAGTGCCGCCGGCCGCCCGGGAGGATGCCGACGCGCAGCAGCAGCTCATGGTCAAAGCCGGTGCGCGCGCCCCGGTCCGACGGCCGGCCCGCGCCGGCGACCGGCGGGAACCATCGGTTGGTGGTCGCGCCGGCCCGGGCATCGCGCACCCCGATCGCGGATCCGGGCGCGACGACGAGACCGACCAGGTCGCCGCGCTCGACGGGGACGTCGGTGTCGAACGTGTCGACGCTGGCACTGCCGGCGGTCTCGGTTGCCGACAGCGCGACTTGGAACGCGCCGCCGTCGCGCGGGCGCAGGACGGCGAGCGTCAGCTCGCCGCGGGCGCCGCGCACCGCCCACTGCCGGATGACTCCCGTCTTGGGGACGACGATCGTCGCGCCCGGCAGGCCGGACTGGACGACCGTGCACGGCGGCGAGGCCGGCGTGGCTGGCCGCCCGCGACAGTCGAGCGTGCGCCCGGGGGCGCCGTCGAGGTCGGCGCCGATGTACTGGAGGGCCGGGCGGTCCGGCGACAGGGCGCGGGCCGGCTGCCCGCCGTTCTCGCCGAGCAGGAGCCATGCGCACGCGACGATCGCGGCCCCGGCCAGGGCGGCCAGCCCGGCGATCACGATCAGCTGGCGGCCCCGCGGCGGCGCCCGGGAGCCGGAAGGCGTGCCGCGCATGACGGCGTCCGTGGCCTGGTCGGGACTGAGCTCGGCGGCGCCGACCAGCGGCGGCGGCCCCAGATCGGCGGCGCCCGCACGCTCCAGGCCCTGACGGATCGCATCGACGAGCTCACGGGCGCTCGCGGGGCGCTCGGCGGGGTCCTTGGCGAGCGCCCGCGCGAAGACCTCGTCGAGCCCGTCGCCGAGCTCGGGCCGGCGCGTGCTGATGCGCGGCGGCGGCTCGTTGACCTGGGCGAAAATGACGGCGGTGTCGCTCGGACGCGGGAAGACGGCGCTGCCGGCAAGGCACTCGAAGGCCATCGCGGCAAACGCGTAGCGATCTGACGCCGGGCCAGCCTCCTCGCCCTGGATCACCTCGGGCGCGAGGTAGGCAACCGTCCCGAGCAGCGCCCCGCTGTCGGTCACGGCGGTCGCCGCGCGCCGGCGGGTCAGGCCGAAGTCCGCGAGGTAGGCGTGATCGTGGGCGCCGACGAGCACGTTGCGCGGCTTGACGTCCCGGTGCACGAGCCCCGCCGCGTGCGCGGCGTCGAGCGCGTCGGCAACCTGGCCGAGCAGCTCGAGCGCCCGCCGCGCGCCCAGCTCGCGGTCACGGATGAGGTCGGCGAGCGGCGGCCCGTCGATCAGCTGCATCGCGAGGTAGAGGCCGCCCTCGGACTCGCCCGCCTCGTAGATCGTCACGACGTGGGGGTGTTCCAGCGAGGCCTGCGCCCGCCCCTCGTTGCGGAAGCGCGCGCCGAGCCCCGGGTCCTCCGAGCCGGGCCGGTCGGACATGAGCTTGAGCGCGACGAGCCGCCCGGACTCGATCTCCCGGGCCCGGTACACCGTTCCCATCCCGCCGCGTCCGATCAGCGCTTGGACCCGATAGCCGGCGACTACCGTGTCCTGGCCGGGCATCTGCTCCAGCATCCGGAGTCCCACGTTACCCGGTTGGCGTGAGGGATCCCACCCGCTGAAGGGGGGGTGATGGACTTCACCCCTCTTGCGGGTGGTCGCGACCGGCAGCCACCGGAAGGCTCGCGGGCGCTATCCCCGTTTTCGCCTCCCAGGAATCCTCGAGATGCACGACCCCCTCCGGCTGACCCGGGCTCTCGTCTTGGCTGGCGCCCTTGCCGTCGTGCCCGCGTCTGCGGCCCACGCGGCTGTCGGCGACATCTCGACGGTCGCCGGCACGGGCACCGCGGCGTTCAGCGGCGACGGCGGGCCCGCCGTCGCCGCCCAGCTGAGCTTCCCCATCGGGGTCGCGCCGCTGCCCGGCGGGGGCTACCTCATCGCCGACCAGGTCAACAACCGCGTGCGCCGCGTGGACGGCAGCGGAACGATCACGACGGTCGCAGGCACGACGGCCGGGTTCTCGGGGGACGGCGGCCCTGCCACTTCGGCGCAGATGAGCGCGCCGTCGGACATCGCCGTGCTGCCCGACGGCTCGTTCCTCATCTCGGACTCCAACAACAACCGCATCCGCAAGGTGTCCAGCAGCGGGATCATCACCACGGTCGCCGGCACGGGCGCCGCGGCGTACAGCGGCGACAACGGGCCCGCCACGGCGGCGGCGATCCGCTTCCCCTTCGGCATCGACGCCGCCCCGGACGGCTCCTACCTGATCGCCGACGTCGACAACCACCGGATCCGGCAGGTCTCGCCGACCGGCTTCATCAGCACCGTGGCGGGCACCGGCGTGGCGGGCTACGGCGGCGACGGCGGCTCAGCGACCGCCGCCACGGCACGCCTCAACACGCCATTCGGCGTCAGCTTCATCAGTGCGACCGACTTCCTGATCGCCGACCGCAACAACCATCGCATCCGCAAGGTTCAGGACGGGATCATCTCCACCGTGGCCGGCACGGGCGTGGCGAGCTCGACCGGGGACGGCGGGGCGGCGGTCGACGCGACGCTCTTCTCCCCGTCCGGAGTCCTGGCGCTCTCCGACGGCGGGTTCCTCGTCTCCGACACCGGCTCCAACCGCGTGCGGCGCGTGTCGCCCTCCGGCACGATTGCGGCGTTTGCGGGAACCGGCGTGCAGGGCGGGACAGGCGACGGCGGACCGGCGACGGCCGCGCGGCTCAATCAGCCGGTCGGCCTGGCGCTGCTCGCCGGGGGCGACGTGCTCATCGCCGACACCTTCGGCCACCGCGTGCGGCGCGTCGAGGTCAGCGCCGGCCTCCCGACAGTCACGCGGGCACCTGGCTTGCAAGGGAGCCCGCGGCCCGGCCAGACGCTGACCTGCGTCCCGGGCGCCTTCACGAACGAGCCGGTCACGCGCTCCTACGTCTGGGAGCTCGCGCCGCGGGGCACCACCTCGCCCGTCGACCCGGCGTGGCAAGCGCTCGGCGGCGAGACGGGGACCACCTACGTCGTTCGCCCGGTCGACCTGGCCTTCCGCGTCCGCTGCCGCGAGGTGGCGGTCAACGGCGCGGGCACCGCGACCGCGCCCTCGGGCTCCCTGCGCGTCGACACGGACGTGCCGCGGCCCGGCGTGCCCGCAGTCACCGGGCTTCCGGCGGTCGGGCAGACGGTCACGTGCGCGCCGGGTGACTGGACCAGCCCGGGGGATTTCACCTTCACGTGGCTGCTCGACGGCGCGCCGGCGGCCACGGGCCAGAGCCTCGTGGTCCCGGCGGCCGCGCGCGGGCAGTCGCTCTCGTGCCGCGTGACCGGCTCCAACGACGTCGGCACCGGCCCCACGGCCGACACGGCCGGCCGCAAGGTCGTCGCGACGCGCCCGCAGCGCCGAACCAGCATCCCGATCAGCCTCGAGCAGAACAACCGGAGGCCGGGCGTCCAGCGCGCGGCCTGCAGCCCGGAGGGCTGGACCGACGACTACGGCCAGTACACGATCACGTGGTACCGCGACGGCGCGCTGATCCCCGGCGCCGACGGGCGCGACTACCTGACGACCGTGGCGGACCTCGGCAAGCTCATCCAGTGCCGGGTCGTCTCGACCAACCCCCTCGGGGCGAGCCAGTCCATCTCGAGCCGGCCGGTCCTCGTGCCGCTGCCGACCCAGGGGACTGAGGGCCGCATCTACATCGCGATCAACGGCCAGAACTGGCTGTCGTCGACGAGCATGCTGGCCGTCTCGGCCCAGCAGATCGAAGCGATGCGTCCGTCGGTCCAGCAGCGCTTCGCCGTCGCCGTGGACGCCAAGCGGCTCGCATGCCGGCGAGTGACCGCGGCCCAGCCGGCCTTCGCGAGCACCTTCGGGCGGACCCTCACCGACGCGCAGACGTGCGGGGTGCTCGCGCAGCCCCCCTCCGCGTTGGAGGTCACGCCGGACGGCGTCTTCTGGAAGCCGACGAAGTGCGTGGCGACGGTGCCCTACGCCCAGCCCATCGACCCGGCGCCCGCCGCGCCGTCGGGGGTCAAGCGACTGGCCCAGCCGCCCCAGCGTGACGTCACGGGCTTTCCGATCTGCCCGAAGCTGAACATCGACATCCCCGAGGCCGACAGCGCGCGCGCCCGCGAACGGGACGCCTCGGCGGCCGCGGCGTTCGCTGCCGCGGCCCCGCGGGAGATCCTGTGGGACTTCGACGGCAACGGCCGTGTCGACGCGTCGTGCGGGCCGGACGCGCCGATCCTGCGCACCGTGCCGAGTCGCGGGCGCTACCCCAAGCTCCGCGCCGTCCTCGTCTACCCGGACAGCGAGCGGACCGGCGTGTACGGCCTCGCCCGGGCGGACTTCGACTTCTCGTTCGGCTCGGGGGCCACCGGCGCGGTGCGCTCCGCCCAGCCGTTCGCGTGCCGGACCTCGATGGACCCGCCGCCGACGGCGCAGCAGCCGTGCATCACGCGGCTCACCATCGGCGCGGTCCGCGTCGCCGGCAACCTCTGCCCCGTGGAGACCCGCGACGTTCCCACCGGGGAGCTGGCGGGCCTCGACCGCAAGGTCCGCGACACCGTCGAGTCCAAGGTCCTCACCGACCCCGGCGCCGCGCTTGCCGGGGCCCAGGCCGGCGCGTTCGGGGGGGTCGACGACGGCGTCGCCAGACTCGCCGCCGCGCCGGCCCCAAAGCTCGGCCAGACGCTCAGCGCCGGAGACGTTGCGCACACGGTGCTGCGCATCACCGACCCGCCCTACATCACCGCGGTGCGGCTCGACCCGAAAGCCGAGGTCGATCTCCCGTTCTTCAACTTCGCCAAGTCCGTCTGGGCGCGCGACCAGATCTACATCGCCCGCGGCGCCGTCAAGGTCAACGGCGTCGCCATCGAGCCGCAGGGCAGCGGGGCGGCGACCGTCCTCGTCCCCAGCGACGTCAAGGAGGCCATCAGCGGCCTCGACTCGATGGCGATCTCCTCGAGCACGGCGGCCCTCTCGATGCTCGCCCCCTCGGGGGCGGAGCTGCCCATCGCCAACCCGGGCGCGTTCAAGGCCCAGCTCGAGGATCGTGTCACTCGAGACGCGCAGGACTTCGTGCGCAAGAACTTCAACGACCTCGCCGCCAGCCTGAGGTCCAAGCTGGACATCGGGCCGTTCAAGTTCGCCGACGGCTCGGAGGTCAAGCTCGAGCCCGACGGCTCGGCGAGCATCCACGCGAGCGCAACGCTCGACCTGTTCAAGGACCCCGTGTCGGGCAAGGCGCTCTCCGGCGTGGTCGACATGAAGGCCGACCTCGCCGGCAAGCTCACGCTCGAGTCGATTCGGATCACCGCGGGCCGGGCGCTGCTCGGGCCGGTGGAGCTGCGCGACCTCGACGTCACCTACGACGGCGGGCTCACGGTCAAGGGCCAGATCATCTTCGGCCCCAAGGGCGACGGGATCGAGATCACGACGTTCCGGCTCACGAGCGCCGGCCGGTTCGCCGGACTCGGCCTGAAGTACCTGGCCGGCGCCGGTCGCGGGATTCCCATCGGTCCCGGCGCCTTCCTGACGCAGATCGGCGGCGAGTTCCAGAGCCCGCCGCCGGGCCTGGACCCCGACGCCGGTCGGATCGCCGCCTACGCCGCGGTGAGCGGCGGGCAGAGCGTGGGCGGCGGGTGCCCCGCCGTCGGCCTCGTGGGGGACGTGACGCTGAACTGGCAGCCGAGCGTCTTCTCCATCGACGCAAAGGGCGACCCGGTGATCGCCTGCGTGCCCATCGGCCGCCTGACCTTCCACGCCGACACCGGCGGCTACGTCTCGGCCAAGGGAACGGCGAACTTCGACGTCGGCCCCGTCAAGGCCAGCGGCGAGCTGCGCGGCGACTTCCAGCTCGCCCGGCGGTTCAAGGACTCCCGCTTCCAGGCCTACCTCGAGGGCCGGGGGGCAATCGTCGGCCTCGTCGAGGGACAGGTCAAGGGGATCGTCTCCAACATCGGCGTGGCCGGCTGCGGCCGGGTGACGGTGGCCTCCGTCCCGTTCACCGAGGACCTGTTCGGCCGCAAGGTCAGCGTGACGGTGGCGGCGGGCGCCGGCGAGCGCTTCGTCAACGGCGTGCCGCCGCTGACCCTCCCGCAGCTGGTGGCGGGCATCGACGTCTTCACCGGCTGCGACCTGTCGGACTACTCGACGTTCAAGCTCGCCCGCGCGACGGCTGGCGGCGGGCGCGTCGTGCCCGTCGCCAAGGGCGAACGCCTGGTGTCGTTCGCGCTCCAAGGCCGCGGCGGTGTCCCGCGCGTGAAGATCACCACTCCGGGCGGCGGCGTGCTGGACTACACGAACGTCCCCGAGCGGCTGACGCCGATGCCGAACGGCTCGTCGGCCATGGCCATCCCGAGCCAGAACAAGCTCGTGATCCTGCTCGCCCAGCCGCAGCCGGGGAACTGGAAGATCGAGCCGGCGGACGGCTCGCCGGCCCTCGCCGACCTCCAGACCGCGCGGGCGCTCCCGCAGCCGAAGGTCCGCGCGACCGTTCGGGCTGCCCGCGGCGGGCGGTACGTCCTGCGCTGGTCGGTTTCCCGGATCCCGGGGCAGTCGGTGTCCTTCCTCGAAGCCGGCCCGGCCAGCACGCGACAGATCGCGACGGTGCGGACCGGCGGCACCGGGAAGCGGACGTTCCTGACGGGCGAGTCCAGCGGCGCGAAGACGATTGTCGCGGCGGTGACGCAGGACGGCCTGCCGCGCGACCGCATCGTGGTGGCCCGCTACCGGGCGCCCGCCCCGCGCGTGGGCCGGGCCGGCGGCCTGCGGGCACGTCGCCTGAAGCGGGGGCGGGTGCGCGTGACGTGGCGGCCCGCGCTCCTGGCCTCGAGCTATCTGGTTGGCGTCACGTACGGAACCGGCCGCCGCGCGTCCTTCCGGCCTCGCGGCGATGCGCGCTCGCTCATCCTCACCGGCATCGGAGCCCGGGAGCGCATTCGCGTGCGGGTGATCGGCGAGAGCCCCGCCGGGCGCCGCGGGCCCGGGGCGAGCATCGTCGTCCGCGCCGGGCGCCGGGGTTGACGGCGAGTCTTCTGCCGGTGCGGGGGCGGAAATGGTCCGCTCAGCGCCGGATCTGCACGCCTCGCAGGCGGCAGCCGTCGCTGCCGGTGCAGCGAGCCCTCTGGCCTCGACCGCCGCGGAGCGGGCCGGTCACGACGCCCTCGACATCGCCGGGCCAGGGCCGGCCGCGCGATAGGGTCGCCCCTCCTCCCCTCGAGAAGGAGTCCAACCAGATGCATGCGCGTGTCGCGACCTACCGCGGAGCCGATTCGGCCGGGATCGAGCAGGCGCTCGACGCCTGGACGAGCCGAATCGAGGGCCAGCTTGAATCGCCGCCCGAGGGCCTGGAGGGGATCCGTGAGGTCACGGTGCTCGTCGACCGGGAGAACGGCCGGGCGCAGGTGATCGTCATGTTCGACACCGAGGAGGACCTGCGCCGCGGGGACAAGGCGCTCAGCCACGTGTCCATGTCGCAGGCCGGCGGGGTCAGGACCGACGTGGAGTCCTACGAGGTCGCGCTGCGCCGACAGCGCCCGGGCAGCTGAGCAAACCCGGGCGGGCCCGGCAGGCCGTCTGCCTACACCCCGCGCTGGACGGCGATCCGCTGGCTGTCGGCGGCGGCGGTGAACTCGGCGTAGTCGGCGTCGTTCTGGTCGGCGTAGGCGGTCGCGAACGTCGCCATCGCGCGGTCGAACGTGTCGTCGTCGCCGAGGTAGCCGGAGATCTTGGCCGCGTCGCCCGTGCGGGCGTGCGCCCGCGCCAGCGCCGCCCCGCAGATCTCGCCGTACCGGGCGAGGGCCGCCGGGTCGAGCGTCTCGATCTCCGCCGATCCCTTCATGTCGCGCAGCTGGCGCACGTAGAACTCGCGGTGGCGCTCACCGGTGCCGGTGACCCAGCCGAGGAACTGGTCGCTGGCCGACTGCATCAGCCGCTGGCCCTGCACGACGCGCTCGCCCTGGTGGGCGTACTCGCTCGCGCCCGCGTACGGGGCGAGCACCGACGTGCTCGCCTCCTTGACCTGGAGGAAGAGCGGATCGTCCTCGCGATCGCCCATGAGCAGGATCATGAACGCCTCCGTGCCCACGGAGCCGACGCCGACGACCTTTCGGGCGAAGTCCTCGTAGTGGTAGTGGTTGAGCACGACGCGGCGATCGGGCGTGAGCGTGTTCGCGTAGTCGATCAGGCCCTGCCGGACGATCTGCTCAGCCTCGTCGAGCGCGAACTCGGGCGGGCGCACGATGACCGGCGGCTGCTGGGTGATCCGGTAGCCGCCGTCGACCTGCTGGGCGAACTTCGACAGCGATCCGAGGCTCGTCTTGCGGCGGGCCTTGGCCAGGTTCTTCTGGGCGGCCTTGATCGTGGACTTCTTCGTGGTGGCCGCGAGCTCGGACAGGAGCTGCTCGGCGTCGATGCGCGTGTACCAGACGTCGAGGAAGCGCATCGCCGCGGCCCGGGCGATGATGTCGCGGTAGGAGGCGGCGGCCGCGCGCGCGGCGGCCCGCTGCTCCTTGGGACGGTGCCCGTTGTCGCGCGCCGCGACCACGAAGCTCGCCACCAGCCGCTTGACGTCCCACTCGAACGGGGCCGGGAGGGTCTCGTCGAAGTCATTGAGGTCGAAGACCAGCCGCCGGTCGGGTGCGGCAAAGACGCCGAAGTTCGAGAGGTGGGCATCACCGCAGCACTGCACGCGCAGGCTGGTCGTCGGGGTGCCGGCGAGGTCGGCGGCCATGATCGCGGCGCCGCCGCGGTAGAAGGTGAAGGGCGAGACGATCATCCGGCCGTGGCGGATCGGCACGAGCTCGGGCACGCGGGCAGCGTCCTGCGCCTCGAGGATCGCCACTGGGTCCTGCCGCGTGGCGGGCGCGCTCCACTCGGCATGCGCGTCGAGCGGAACCGCCTCGCGCTCGGCGCGGCCCTCCTCCATGCGGCGGGCGGTTGCCTTCGGCAGATCAAGCACGCCGCGCTGGCTGCCAGCGCGCTTGGACTTGGCCTTCTTGGTCTTCGCTTTGCTGGTGCTCTTGGCCATGGCGGGCGACGCTATCGGGTTTCGTCGCACCTCGCGGCACGTTTCGCTCCGCGTCGCGGCGGGCGCTCTCAGCAGAGCACGATCACGCTGACGTCGTTGTCCTCGACGTCGGCGAAGGTGTAGCCGCGGAATGCGGTGATGCCGACCCGGTAGTCCTGGTTGTCGAGGTTCATGTGGGCCTGGGCGGTCGCACCGGCGCCGACGACGCCGCTCCCGAACCCGAAGCCGACGCCGGCCACGGCGACACAGCCGCGCAGCGAGCGGTCGAAGTCGACGGAGTAGTGGCCCTTGGAGATCCGGTTGGCGCTGAGTGCGTGGGCGGACTCCGCCAACGTCCCGCTCCCGTTCACGTGGGCGAAGATCCGCGGGGCTGCGGCGTCGCGCGCGAGGTCCTGTTCGGTGATCCCGCCGTCCTTCAGCTCGCGGCCGCCAACCGCCCCGGGAGCGATCTGGTCCGGGCCGACGGCATTGCCTTGCAGCGAGTCGGGCCCGACCGCGTTGGCGGCGAGCTGCCGGGCTTCGACGCTGCCGGCCTTGAGCTGCGCAGTGCCCACGGCACCGGCCTTGAGCTGCGGCTGCCCGACGGACTTGAGCTTCAGCTGCGGCGTGCCGACGCTGCGGGCCGGCAGCCGCACCGCGGCGTACGACGCGCCGCCGAGGGCGATGAACAGGGCGACGGTGGCCATGACGTTGGCGTAGGTGAGCTTGGGGCGAGGGCGGCGTGTGGTCATGGGCCGATCTTGCCCGCCGCGGCCGGGGCCGACCGTTCGCGACACGGTGCTCGCTGTGTCACGGGCCCGACAGACCGCTCGGCTCAGAACCGGCGCGAAGGCCGGGAGGCCGCTGGTACTGTCGCCGGCCGATGCCCTCGCACCCTGCACGGATCGCCGCTGCGGCCGCCCTGGCGCTCGCCGCGCTGGCCGGCGTCGCCGCCCCGGCCAGCGCCGACTCAATCGCCTACGAGAAGGGCGGCAACATCTGGATCGCCGCGCCGAACGGGTCCCGCCAGGTGCGGATCACCTCCGGCGGCGGCTACGAACGGCCGTCGCAGGCCAACGACGGCACGATCGTCGCGCTGCGCAAGGTGCGGACGGCGGGCCGCTCGGTCCCGCCGCGCCAGCTGGTCCGCCTCGACCGCCGCGGCCGCCTGCGCAGCCGGCCGTTCTTCCCGTTCGATCCGGCGGCCACCTTCTTCTCCGGTCCGTTCGATGCGCGCGTCTCGCCCGACGGGCGGCGTGTTGCCCTGATGTACAGCTACGTAGGCCCGAGCCTCACCCCGGGCTTCCATGTCACGGTGACGGACGCCACCCGGCGCACGCCGAAGGAGAAGTACGGCGATCTCGCGGGCTACATCAATCCGTTCTGGGTGAACTCCGGCATGCTCGGGCTCTTCGAGCCCGACCGCGTCGCCGACGTGCAGACCGATCCGCTCGCGGGCAGCGCCCTGAGCGACTGGATTCAGGATTCCGACGTCGACCTCGGCGGCGGCGAGCTCGATGCGTCCGGCACGCGCTTCGCGGGCGCGGGCACCCGGGCGGGCGGGGGGAAGGCCATCCTGCGGCTCTACTTCCAGCCGGCACGGCCTCCCGCCGCGCCGCAGCCCCGCTGCGACATCGAGGGCGCCCGGTCGTACTTCCGCCCCTCGTGGTCGCCGACCGGCCGCGCGCTGGCCTGGCAGGAGAGTGACGGGATCCACGTCGGCAGCTTCAGCCTCGTGACGTGCCGCGGCTCCGAGAAGCTCGTGATCCGCGGCGGCCACGCGCCTGATTGGGCCGCGGCGGCACACTGGTAGCCGCGGACGGCCGGCGGGCTCGCCTCGACGTCTCCGACGGCTGCGTTCCTGATCGCATCGCGGCTGTCACGCACCGCGGGCTGCGCATGACGTGCTTGCGCCGCTGCCTTCCGAGTGGGAGAGTCGGCTCACCCCCAAGCGAGAGGAGCAGGGCATGGCTGACAGCGTCTACCGCGTCACCGAGGTGATCGGGGTGAGCTCCGAGTCGTGGGAGGCGGCGGCCCGGTCGGCCGTCGAGACCGCCGGGAAGTCGGTCCGCGATCTGCGCGTGGCCGAGGTGCTGCGCCAGGACGTGACGATCGAGGACGGCGGCGTGACCGCGTTCCGGATCCGCCTGGCGATCTCCTTCAAGTACGACACGGGCGACTGAGCCCGCGCTGGCTGGCGCGGGCGGCTGGCGCCCGCGCCTCGCCGGGGCGCCTCGCGTAGGCTGCCGGGCATGACCCAGACGCCTGCTCTCACCGGCTCCTCGGTGGCCGGATCCACCGCTCCGACGGCGCTCTTCAACCCGCGCACGTTCGACGGCGCCGGCTTCGACGGCGAGACGCGCCGCATCCTGCTCGCGACCGTCGAGTGGTTCGAGGATCGCGGGAAGGCGGCGCTGAAGGACGCCGACCACCGGCGCACCTGGTACGCCGACTTCCTCGACTTCGTCGCCCGGGAGCGCGTGTTCGCCACGCTGCTCACTCCCGCTGGCGAGGGAGACGACGCCGAGGCGCGCTGGGACACCGCGCGGATCTGCGCGTTCAACGAGATCACCGCGTTCTACGGGCTGGCCTACTGGTACACGAGGCAGGTCTCGATCCTCGGCCTCGGTCCGATCTGGCAGAGCGAGAACGCGGCCGCCCGGGCCCGCGCCGCGGCGCTCCTCCACGACGGGGCGATCTTCGCCTTCGGACTCTCCGAGCAGGCCCACGGGGCCGACATCTACTCGACCGACATGATCCTCACCCCCGACGGGGAGGGGGGCTTCGTCGCCAACGGGTCCAAGTACTACATCGGCAACGGGAACCTGGCCGGGATGGTCTCGGTCTTCGGCCGTCGCGCGGACGTCGAGGGACCCGACGGCTACGTCTTCTTCGCCGCCGACAGCCAGGCGCCGACCTACACGCTGGTCCAGAACGTCGTGAGCGCGCAGATGTACGTGAGCGAGTTCCGCCTCGACGGTCATCCCGTGCCGGCGGAGGACGTGCTGCACACCGGCCGCGCCGCCTTCGACGCCGCCCTCAACACCGTCAACGTCGGCAAGTTCAACCTCGGGTTCGCCTCCATCGGCATCTGCGAGCACGCGCTCTACGAGGCGATCACCCATGCCCACGGCCGCGTCCTGTATGGCCAGCGGGTCACCGAGTTCCCGCACGTCCAGCAGATGCTCACCGACGCCTACGCGCGCCTGCTGGCGATGAAGCTCTTCGGCGAGCGGGCCATCGACTACTTCCGCTCGGCAACCGCGGAGGATCGCCGCTACCTCCTCTACAACCCGATCACGAAGATGAAGGTCACGACCGAGGGCGAGCGCGTGATCGACCTCCTGTGGGACGTGATCGCCGCCCGCGGGTTCGAGAAGGACACGTACTTCGAGATGGCCGCCCGCGACATCCGCGCGCTCCCGAAGCTCGAAGGCACCGTCCACGTGAACATGGCGCTCGTCCTGAAGTTCATGGCGGCCTACTTCTTCGCGCCGGAAGACCTGCCCGCCGTGCCGTCGCGCCGCGAGCCGGCCGACGATCCGTTCCTGTTCGCCCAGGGCCCGGCCCGTGGGCTCTCGAAGATCCGCTTCCACGACTGGCAGGCCGCCTACGGGCGCTGGGCCGACGTCCCGAACGTGGCGCGGTTCGCCGAACAGGCCGCCGGCCTGCCGGCGCTGCTGCAGTCCGCGCCCCCGGACGAGGGCCAGCAGCGCGACCTCGGGTTCATGCTCACCCTCGGCGAGCTCTTCACGCTCGTCGTGTACGGCCAGCTCATCCTCGAGCAGGCCGAGCTGACCGGCCAGGACCGCGACCTGGTCGACCAGATCTTCGACGTCATGGTGCGCGACTTCTCCGCGTTCGCCGTCGACCTGCACGGCAAGCCGACGGCCACGCCGGCCCAGCAGGCCTGGGCGCGCGAGCACGTGCGCGGCCCCGTCGTCGACCCGGACCGCTTCGCGCGCCTGTTCTCGCAGGTGACCGCGCTGGCGGGCGCCTACGCGATGCGGCCCTGACGGAGCCGGGGCACCGGAATCAGGGTGCCGGCCACGCGGTGGCCGTGATGTCGACGACGGCGGCACCGCCGTCGACGGGCAGTTCGGCGCCGGTGACGTAGGACGCGGCGTCCGAGAGCAGGAAGGCGACGGCCGCGGCGACCTCCTCCGGTGCCGCGGGCCGGCGCAGCGGGACATGGGCATGGGTGAGCGCGTAGGCGCCCTCGCGGTCGGTGCCGCGCAGGCCGGCGAGGCCGTCCATGTCGGCATCGCCCATCGGCGTGCGCACCCAGCCGGGGCAGACGGCGTTCGCGCGCACTCCCCGCGGGCCGTAGTCGGCGGCGATCGTCTTGCAGAGCATCACCAGTCCTGCCTTCGAGGCGCAGTACGACGCCCAGCCGGGGCCGGCGCGCATCGCGTTGATCGAGGCGACGCCGACGAGGGCGCCGCGGCGCTCCTCGAGCTGCGCCAGCGCAGCCCGGGCGACGAGGAACGCTCCCGTGAGATTCGTGCGCACCGTCCGGTCCCACGCCTCGGGCGTGTCGTCGCCGGCCGGAGCCGAATCCCCGATGCCCGCGCAGAGGACGACAGCATCGGTGCCGCCGAACTCCTCCCGGGCCGCCGCCGCCAGGGCGTCGGCATGCGCGGGGTCGCCGACGTCCCCGGCGACCACGACGGCGCGACCGAGCGTCGCCGCGATCGCCTCGAGCGGCTCGCGCCGGCGGCCCGACAGCACGATGCCGTAGCCGTCGTCGGCCAGCCGGCGGGCGCACGCGGCGCCGATGCCGGTTCCGGCGCCGGTGACGATTGCGGCGGGCATCCGGGCGAGCCTACCCCGCGACGCCGCCCTGGGTCGGCCAGGATGGCGCTCAGCCCCGCCCTCGCTGCGACGGCAGCGGGGCCGAGCCGCAGGTGCGACACTAGTTGCAATATGTCGCAGAGCCCGCTACAGTCCGGCCCATGACCACGATCGCTCCGCCCGCCGACACGGCCGGCCTCGACCTCGGCAATCTCGATCTCTGGCGCGACGGGCCGCCGCACGAGATCTTCGAGCGGCTCCGGGACGAGCCGGGGCTGCACTGGAGCCCGCTGGCCGACTTCGAGCAGGAGCGCGGCTTCTGGTCGGTCGTGCGCTTCGACGACATCGCCGCGGTGGGCCGCGACCACGAGACGTTCTCCTCGGCCCGCAGCATCATCCTCGTGGACAAGCTGTCCTGGGACCCCGAGGTGCCGGACCCGATGGACCTGGCCCAGCACATGATGATCTCCCAGGACCCGCCGCGGCACGACCGCATGAAGGCCCTGGTCCAGCGGGCCTTCACGCCCAAGCGGGCGCAGGATCACGTCGATCGCATGCGGGAGATCATCAACCTCGTGTGGGACCGGGCGCTCGCGGCGCACCCCGACGGGCGCATCGACCTCGTGCAGGACGTCGGCGTGCACGTGCCGGCGATGGTGATCGGCGACATGCTCGGGGCGCCGCGGGAGGACGCCGAGCGCCTGGTCGACTGGACCAACCGCACCACGGCCTTCGAGGACCCGCGGCTCGTGCCGGACCTCGGCGAGGTCCTGCGCGCGCTCGAGGAGTTCGTGCCCTACCTCAACGAGATGATCGAGAAGCGCCGCGCGCACCCGACCGACGACCTCACGACCGCGTTCATCGAGGCCGAGATCGACGGGGACCACCTCAGCCACGAGGAGATCCTCATGTTCTTCTTCCTCCTGATGGTCGCGGGCAACGACTCGACCCGCGCCGTGTTCACCTCCGGAATGAAGAACCTCCTCGAGGATCCGGAGCAGATGGAGCTCGTCCGCTCCGGCGCAGTGCCGCTCGAGCAGGTCGTCGAGGAGTTCGTCCGCTTCAACCCCGCGTTCGCCTACATGCGCCGCACCGCCACCCGCGACACCGAGATGTCCGGCACCGAGATCAAGGCCGGCGACAAGCTGGCGCTCTGGTACGTCTCGGGCAACCGCGACTCCGCCGTGTTCTCCGACCCGCACCGCTTCGACGTGCGCCGCGACCCGAACCCGCACCAGGGCTTCGGCGGCGGCGGGCGGCACTTCTGCCTCGGGGCCGGGCTGGCGCGGCTGGAGCTCAAGCTCTGGATCGAGGAGACGCTGCGGCGCTTCCCCAGCCTCGCGCTCGACGGCGAGAGCGACCGGCTCGCCTCGACCTTCCTGAACCAGTACCGCTCGATCCCGGTCGCGCTCGAGGCCTGACCGCAGTCAGCGCCGGCGGGCGCCCGCGCCCGCCGCGTCGGCCAGGAGCGCCCGCCCGATCTGCTCGTAGCGCCCGAGGTCGGGCTCGCCGCCCGCGGCGATGGTTGCCCAGTGCAGGGCGATCACGGCGGCGGCGAAGGTGTCGATCGTGCCGGCCAGGCGCCGCATCTGAGCGGGCGACCGGGAGGCGGCGAACAGCCGGGTGAGGGAGGCCACGACCCGGCCGTGCACCGGCCCGTCCTCGGCCAGCACGAGGCGCAGCACCACCGCCGGCTCGCGCGCCGCGGTGAGGCGGAGCGGCGGGTAGCTCGCGGTCGCGGCGGCGACGCGGCGCACGAAGTCGAACGCGCGATCGTCACCGCGTCCGCGCGCGGCGGCCTCCGCGGCCTCGGTGAACTCGGCCGCCAGGTGCTCGAAGAGCGCGATGAGGAGCTGGTCGCGGGTCCCGAACCAGCGGTGGACCGTGGCCCGCGAGACGCCGAGGCGGCGGGCGACGGCCTGAATGTCGACCCGCTCCCCGGCGTCGAGCAGCTCGCGGGCGACGTCCACGGCGTCGGCGGGGGCCGGACGGCGGAAGCGGGGCGCGGTCGGCACATCGGGCGGCATGGACGGAAGCCTACTTCGGGGTGTCGCACCTGCGACAGGCGGGGTGTTCCGACGCACCCGGCCCCGCGGGGCCGCCGGTGCGAGATGATGCGCAGCCGCCGTGATGGTTGCCGCGACATGACTGCCGCCCGCGCCCGTCTAGGGCGCCCGTCCACGCTCGGCGCGGCCCTCGATGGCCTCGCCGGCGGCAGCGTTCCTGGCCTGTCCGCCGTCGTGATGCGCGGCGATCGCCTGGTCCAGGAACGGGCGGCCGGGCGAGCGGACATCTCGACGGGCCGGCCGGCGGCGCCGGACACGGTCTATCTGTGGTTCTCGATGACGAAGATCGTCACGGCGACCGCCGTGATGCAGCTCGTCGAGCGCGGGCGGCTCGGGCTCGACGACCCGGTCAAGGACCACCTTCCCGAGTTTCCGGAGCCGCGGGCCGGCTGGCCCGCGGTCAGGGTGCGGCACCTGCTGAGTCACAGCGCCGGGCTCGGGAATCCCATGCCGGTGCGGTGGGTGCATCCGGCTGACCGGCCGGCGCGGGAGCCGCACGCGTTCACGCTCGAACTGCTCGCGCGCCACGGCCGGCTGCGGTTCCCCGCCGGCTCGAAGGCGAGCTACAGCAACCTCGGCTACCTGGCGCTCGGTGAGGTCGTCACGGCTGCTGCCGGGCAGCCGTACACCGATCACGTGCGCAAGCAGATCCTCCGGCCGCTCGGAATGGACCGCACCGACTTCGCCTACCGGCCGGACATGGCAGCCAGCGCGGCGACGGGCTACCAGTCCCGCTGGAGCCCGATGACCCCCCTGTTTCGGCTCCTGCTGCCGCCGGGCGTGGTGGCGGGCGCCCACGGCCGCTTCCTGGCCTTCCACCGCTTCTGCGTCGACGGACCGGCCTATGGCGGCCTCGTCGGCTCCGCCCGTGACGCTGCCCGGTTCATGGCCGTCCACCTCAACGGAGGGCGGGCGGGCAGCGCCGAGATCCTCTCGGCGCCCAGCGTGACCGCGATGCAGGCGATCCAGGCCCGGGGCCGCAGGCTCGACGTCGGGCTCGGGTGGTTCCGGCGCCGGCGCGAGCCGGCGGGCACCGCGCCGCACCTCGAGCACCTCGGCGGGGGCGGCGGCTTCTACAACGTCATGCGCATCTGGCCGCGCGAGTCCCGCGGCCTGCTCCTCATGGGCAACGCCACGCGCTATGACCTGGGGCCGGTCATCGCCGCCGCGGGACCGGACCAGGCGTGACGCCGAGGCCGTCCATTGGCCCGCGCAGGACGACAGGCCCTGGGCGGGCCGCCCGCGTTCACGCCGCCGGGCGCTCTGCAGCGCCGGCGGACACCGCGTCGAACACCTCCGCGAGCTGCCGCGTCAGGGCGGCCCACGTGTAGCGAGCGAGCACCGACCGGCGCCCGAGCCCGCCGCGGCGGCAGCGCTCGGCGGGGTCGCGCGCCGCCGCGAGGATCGCGGCCTCGAGCGCGGACGCATCGTCACCGGCCACGAGCCACCCGGTGGCGCCGTCCTGCACGATCTCCGCCGGGCCGCCGCGGTCGATCGCGATCACCGGGCGCCCGCACGCCATGCCCTCGACCAGCACTTGGCCGAACGCCTCGTTGACGGACGGCAGGACGACGACGTCACTGGCCCGCAGCATGCCGGGGAGGGCGGCCTGGTCGTGCCAGCCCGCCAGCAGGACGCCCTGGGCGCCGGTCCGCTCGATCGTGTCGGCAGGGTGCTCGCCTTCCCATTCGCCCGGATGGCCGCCCACGATCACCAGCGATGCCCGGCCGCCCAGGCGCTCACGGGCGCGCGAGAACGCCTCGATGAGCAGCGGCACGCGCTTGACCGCCGTGAAGCGGCCGACGTACAGGAACACAGGATCGTCCGCGAGCCGGCCGACGTCGGCGGCCGTCGCGCGCCAGCTTCCGGCCGGCGCACCGGGGCGCCAGCCCTGGGGGCGATCGAGCAGGACGCGCGACCACAGCGCGTGCCGGTCCGCCGGGCCGGGCGCGAACTGGCCCGGGTCCACGCCGTTCGGGATGACGACGATGCGCTGCGGGTGGACGCCGAGCAGCCGCTCGGCCCGGGCGGCGCCCCGCGCCGTGGCCACCACGAGCCGGTCGGCCTGCGCGGCCCACCGGCGCAGGCGCCGGCCCCACGCGGCGGCATGCGCCCAGCCGGGCGGCGGCCCGGCGGCGATCGCTTCGAGCATCAGCAGCTCAGTGCCATGGAGGTGGCCGACGACCGGGACGCCGGGTGCAGCGCGGCGGGCGGCCTCGTTCAGCGGGGTGAGGTGGTGCAGGTGCAGCACGCTGGCCTCGTCGCTTCCGGCCCGGCGCAGCGCCGGGCCCCAGGCCTGGACCTGCCGTGAGAACGCCACGTCGTCCAGGGAGGCGAAGACTCGGTCCGGCGCGCCTGGCCGGTCCTCGAACGAGGGATGCATGGGTGACGTCCCGGCGGGCGGCCGCATCGGGTCGGGGGCCCGCAGCGCATCGGAGAAGTCCACGACGTGCAGGTCGCCGACCGAGCGGCAGAACTCGCGAGCATCGGCGAGCCGGCCCGCGTCGGGGCGCGAGCCGGCGAGCAGCGCCGTCGGCCAGCCGGCGTCTGGAAGCCGGGTCGCGAACTCACGCGCCGCGTGAGAGGACCCCCCGCGTGGGGAGAAGAGGATCGCGCTGGTGGCGCGGCGGCGGCGTGTGAACGAGATGTTGCTGTTCTAGCAGGCGGCGGCGGGCCGCACGGCGCCGGCCCCGTCAGCGGGGGAAGAACGCGACCGCCGTGGCGATCGCCCGCCCGCCCGGCACTGGCACGTTGTGGCGCTCGCGCGGGCGGTTGCGCAGCACCCCGTCGCACACGAGCGATGCGGAGCCGCCGCCGTCGAGGTTCAGGGCCGCCTCGGCGCCGAGATCGGCCAGGGCCGCCGCGAGCTCGGCGAGTGTCAGGCCGGCATCCTCGTCGGCCCGCCCGTCGCAGGCCACGCCGATCGCGCAGCCGCCGCCCAGCCCGAACGCCGCGCGCGGGTGCCGTCCCGCGGTGATGTCGGAGTCGAACTGGTGCGCCGCGGCGGAGAAGCCCTCGGCGTCGTCGCCGTCACGGCACACCGGGGCGCCGTCGCGCACGAGCAGCGGGCCGGCTTGGAGGAGATCACCCGCAGGATCCGCCGCAAAGGCATCCCGGGGGCCGATGGCGATGCCGTCGCCCACGTGCAGGCACGCGCGCACGGCCGGCCAGGGCGCCGCGAAGGGGACGTTTGGCTGTTCGACGCCGGCGATTCGCAGCTCGCCCAGCGGCACGCCGCCCGGCCGGGTGTAGAAGCCGCCCACGATCGCGTCGGGGCAGCCGGCTTGACGGCACCACGCCGTGAGCCGCATGGGCGCGGGCATTCGCACCACGCGCACGCGGACCTGCCCGGCCGGCCAGCGCGCGACGTGCAGCGTCGTGCCGGCGCCGTCGGCGAGCGCGAGGCGCACGGTCTCGTCCGTGCGGTGAACGGTGGTTGGACCGGAGCTCGGAGGCGGCATCGTCGTCGGCGGTGGCCGCCGGGCCGACTCTACGCGGTGGCCGGGCGTCCGGTCAGGCGAACGTGGTCACCGCGTAGACCCGCTTGCCGACGAGGAACGCCGGCGCCTCCGGGTCCGCGGTCGTGAACACGCCGTAGGGCTGGTGGCGTCCGAGATCCAGGATCGCGACCACGTCGCCGGACCCCGTCGGGTCGGGCTGGCCGACCTCGACCGTGCAGTCCAGGCTCCCGATGCGGCAGGCGAGCTGGCGGATGCGGCTGGCGGCCGGCTTGCATCCCGTCGCCCGCTGCGCGCAGTCCTGGAGCCGACCGTACTCGCGTTCCTGCAGGTCGGCATCGATGCCCGGGACGAAGAAGGAGAGGGCGGTCACGGGTTCGACGTTTGCGGCGATTCGCACATGCTACAGGTCGCGCGCTGGCGACCCCGCGCCGCCCGACGGCTATAGTCGGTGGTACACGTCGGGCAACGGGCCTGGCACCAAGTAGTGCACGCGTCCGCAGGTCGTTGCTTCATCGGCATCCTCCGCGTTTCGCCAGCACATGGAGGACAGCCGCAATGGCAACTGGAACCGTCAAGTGGTTCAGCGACGAGAAGGGCTTTGGCTTCATCACTCCCGATGAGCCGGGCAAGGACCTGTTCGTCCATCACCAGGGCATCGTCGGCGAGGGCTACAAGTCGCTCGCCGAGGGCGCCAAGGTGTCGTACGACGCCGAGGCCGGAGACAAGGGCCCCAAGGCCGTCAACGTCTCGGTCATCTAGCTCTCGCCGCATCTGCAGGACGCGACGGCCCGCGACGCGGGCCGTCGCTCGTTCTGCGCCGGTTCAGGGGTCGTTCGCGGCGATGACCCGCCTGGCCCACGACGCCGCTCGGTCCGGGACGAGCCGGCCTAGGGCGCGGCGGCGGCCGGCGACGAACCTGTAGGCGGCCCGCGCCGCGCGCGGGAAGCGGCGCAGGGCCGGCGCCGCGGCGACCAGGAGGGCAAGCCGTTCGGCCACGAGCGGGGCAGCATCGCCGCCGGAGCGAATCACGCCGTCGGGCCCGATGGCGTGGGCGCTGGCCAGGCGCTCGGCGGCGGGGAGCGCCGCCAGCAGCGCCTGTCCCGCCTCGCTTTGAATCGCGACCGGATGCAGCCGCCGATCGCGGTCGAGTCGCAGCACGACGCCGACGCTGAAGCGGCACCAGCCGCAGTCCGCGTCGTACAGCAGCCAGGCGGGGCTGCGGATCGTCACCGGACCAGCGTACGGACGTTGGCGCCGGTTTCCTGGCCGCGTGGACGATCTCAAGGAGCGCGCCGCCGAGCCGCCGGCGGGAGTCAGTTCCCCAGGAACCGGCTGACCAGCGCGGCGAACGGCCCGTGGAACTGGAAGAGGAAGGCGTGGCCCCCGTCGCGATAGAGGGCGCGCCGCGCCCCGGGGATCGCGCGGGCGATCACGGCATCGTTCGCCGGCGGCGTGAGGACGTCGAGGCGAGCGCCGGTCACGAGCGTGGGTGCGCGGACGCGAGCGAGGCCCCGCAGGTTCGCGTCGCTGGCCATCCACCGCTCCTCGGCGGCCAGCTGGGCCTCGAAGCCGGGGCGCGCGACCGTGAAGTCGTCGGGGATCTCACCGGTCTCAGCGGCGCGCTCGACGCGCCGCAGGAACCGCCGGCCGGCCGCGCGGCCGCGGGCGCCCGGTGGGAAGAGCACGCGCAGCGCGGTCGCATCGGACTCGCCCTGCTCGCTGTCGATCCGCTGTGCCCACTCGGGCCCGAGGACCGCCTTCGATCCTCCGGGGTTCGTGCCGGCCAGGATGACCCGGCCGACGAGCCCCGGATGCCGGATCGCCATCTGCTGCGAAACGAACCCGCCGAGCGACCAGCCGAGCACGCTGGCCTGCCGGATGTGCAGGGCCCGCAGAAGCGCGGCGGCGTCGTCGGCCAGGCGGGCCATCGTCAGGCCGCGCAGGCCGTTCGCGGACGAACGTCCGATTCCGCGGTAGTCGTAGAGGATCAGCCGGTGGTGCGCGGACAAGGCCCGCAGGAGCGCCGGATCCCACTCGGCCATGGTCGAGGCGCTGCCCATGTTCATCAGGAGCACGGGCCCGCTGCCGCGCTCGTAGTAGGCGAGGCTGGCGCCGTTGACCCGGACGTGACGGACCTGGGCCCGGAACCCGGCAGCCCGGGCTGGAGCCTCGGCGCCGCCGCAGGCCGTGCCCAGCCCGCCGGCCAGGAGGGCGGCGGCCACGGCCACGGCCAGGCGGACGGACAGCGCACGGGAGGGCATCTGCCCCTAGCGTCGGCCGGCGTCGCGCGCAGCTGAAGCGGGGCAGGCGGCGCCCCAGCGCCCAGCCCTCCGCCGGCGGCCACTAGCCTCCCCGGCCGTGACCGTTGCCACCGAGATCTTCGGGCGCCGCCTGCGGCTGCCCGCGCCGCTCACGACCGAGATCGAGGTCGAGCGGGACCTGCCGATGGAGGCGGGCGACGGCGCCGTGCTGCTGGCCGACCGCTACGCCGCGCGCGGCGCCGGCCCGCAGCCGACCGTGCTCGTACGCTCGCCCTACGGCCGCCGGGGCGTGTTCGGCCTGCTCTACGGGCGCCTGCTCGCTGAGCGGGGCCTCCAGGTGGTCATCCAGAGCGTGCGCGGGACGTTCGGATCCGGGGGCGAGTTCAGCCCGTTTGACGAGCGCGACGACGGACTCGCCACCCTCGCCTGGATTCGGGGCCAGTCGTGGCACCGCGGCGGGATCGGGATGACCGGGCCCAGCTACCTCGGACTGGTCCAGTGGGCCGTGGCGCCGGAGGCAGGCGACGATCTCCTCGCCATCACCCCGTCGGTCACGGCGTCCCAGTTTCACGGCCAGGCGTACGGGGGCGGCAGCCTGTCGCTCGAGTCGGCGGCCTCGTGGCTCGTCCTCGTGGCCGCCCAGGAGCGCCGGCTCGCGCCGGTCCACATGCTGCGCGCCCTGCGCCGGCTGCCGGGACAGCTGGACGAGCTCCCGCTCGGCGATCTGGACGAACGGGCCAGCGGCATGCCGGTGCGGTGGTATCGCGAGGCGCTCGCCCACTCGCGGCGGGAGGATGCGTACTGGGTCGCGCGCGACTTCTCCGCCGGGGTCGGGAAGGTGCGGGCGGCCGCACAGCTCGTCGGCGGCTGGCACGACATCTTCCTGCCGTGGATGATCGACGACTTCGTGGCCCTCCGCCAGGCCGGGCATGCGCCCCAGCTGATCATCGGGCCCTGGACGCACACCTCGCCGGGCCTGACCGCGCTGAGCCTGCGAGAGGCGACCGCCTGGCTGCGCGCCCACCTGCTCGGCGACCGCAGGCTGCTGCACGGCGCGCCGGTGCGCGTCTTCGTCACGGGCCCTGCCGGCGGCTGGCGCGACCTCGACGACTGGCCGCCGCCCGGAGCGCGCGCGCAGCGCCTGCACCTCCGCCCCGGCGGTCGCCTGGAGGCGGAGGCCCCCGCCGACGCGGGGCCGCCGAGCCGCTACCGCTACGACCCCGCCGACCCGACGCCGGCACTCGGAGGGCCGATCCTGCTCTCTCGCACGCCGGTGATCGACAACCGGCCGCTCGAGGCCCGCGCGGACGTGCTCACGTTCACCACCGCCCCGCTGGCCGAGCCGCTCACCGTGGTGGGGCCGGTCTCGGTCACGCTGCACGTCCGCTCGAGCCTCGAGCACTTCGATCTGTTCGCGCGCGTCTGCGACGTGGAGCCGGGCGGGGCGTCGTGGAACGTCTGCGATGCGCTCGTGCGCGTCGGGCCGGGCGAGCCCGAGCCCGATGCCGGCGGCGTCCGGCGGGTCGCGTTCGACCTCTGGCCGGCGGCGCACCGCTTCGCGCCAGGGCGCCGCGTGCGCTTGCAGGTCTCGTCCGGAGCCCATCCGCGCTACGCGCGCAACACCGGGACCGGCGAGCCGCTCGCCGAGGCCCGCCGGCTCGTCGCTGCGGACCAGGAGCTGTTCCACAGCACCGAGCACCCCTCGGCGCTCACCCTGTCGGTTGTGCCGTAGGGCGGAGGGCGCGGCTCAGGCGGCGGAGCCGGCGGGGGCCGTGCGGCCAGCCTGCGGCGTGCCCGGGCCGCCGTCCGACTCGGCCGTGCGGCTGGCGGCCTCGGCCGTGGCGGCGCGCGCTTCCTTGAACGTCACGAGCTTGCCGGCGTCCTCGTCGATGAGCTTGAGCCGGAAGCAGCGCACGCCGTCCATCATCGTGAGCGTCGGCACGTCGTGGAAGATCTCGATCTCGTCGTGCGTGCGCTGGAGGTTGTAGTTCGGGACCCGCGTGCTCAGATGGTGCACGTGGTGCAGGCCGATGTTGCCGCTGAAGAACTGGAGCACCTTCGGGAGCTTGAGGTAGGAGCTGCCCTGCAAGGCCGCCTGGGCGTAGGACCAGTCGTCGTTGCGCTGCCAGTAGGCGTCCTCGAACTGGTGCTGCACGTAGAAGAGCCAGATGCCTCCGGCGCCCGCGAGCATCGCGGTCGGCAGCAGCACCATGAGGACGGCCTGCCAGCCGAGCAGGAGGCACAGGCCGCCGATGACGACGACGAGGGCGAGATCGGTGAGGATGATCGAGCGCCCGAAGCGCTCCTTCGCCCAGCTCGGAACCAGCCGGGGCTCGATGAGCAGGGCCCAGATCGGGCCGATCCCGAGCATCACGATGGGGTTGCGGAAGAGCCGGTACTCGAGGCGCTTGCCGCGCGAGAGCGCGTTGTACTCAGCGACCGTGAGCGTCTCGACGTCGCCTCGGCCGCGCTTGTCGAGGTCGCCGGCCGTGGCGTGGTGCACGTTGTGCTCGTGGCGCCACACGTGAAACGGCGTGTAGACGAGCAGGCCGCAGAAGGTCCCGACCCAGACATTCGCGCGGCGCGACGGCAGGAACGACGTGTGGGTGCAGTCGTGAAAGACGATGAAGGTCCGCACGAGGAAGCCGGCGGCAGGGATGGCCACGGCGAGCACCAGGAGGTACGAGACGTTCAGCAGCGCGAACATCAGTGCCGTCAGCGCGAGGTAGGGCACGACCGAGGTGGCAAGGTCCGCAATCGCCCGAGGAACGGAGGGCTGCTGATACGGGGCCAGACGGTCTCGCCAGAAGGATGCGTCGAGACCCTGGGCGGACATCTGATGCTCAGCCTACGGACTTCGGCGGCGGGATGCGTTGCGCCTGCCGGTTGCGCTCGGCCCTTCCGACGGTCTACCGTCCGGCGAGTGATGAGACGGTGCGCGGTTCGCGGCGGAGTCGCCGCCCTCGTGGGGGGGCTCGTCTGCGCTGCGCCGGCCGTCGCGGCGCCGCCGTCGGTCATCCGCACCGGCGGCCCGAGCGCTCCCGGCGATTCCAAGGTCGCCGTGGTCGCCGCCGGGACGCCGCTGGCGGGCCGCCGGTTCACAGTCGTCACGGCTTCGGGGCGGACCGTGCTCCGCGGAGCGCTGCGCCGGGCGGCCGGGTCTCCGGCCCCATGGCGGTTCGCGGCGACCGCCGACCTCAGCGCCGTCAAGGCGCCGGGCCGCTATCGCGTGCGGGCCGCCGGGCTCACATCGCCGCCGTGGACGGTCTCCGCAGGCGCGCGCTCAGCGCTCGTGCGCCGGATGCTGCGGCTGTTCGCCGTGCAGAGCGACGGGAGCGAGCCGAACCCCGTGTTCAAGCCCGCCCACCTGAAGGACGCGATCGTCAAGGGCGGGCCGCTCGACGGGCAGCGAATCGACCTGACCGGCGGCTGGCGCGACGCCGGAGATCAGCTGAAGTTCGCCTCGACGACGGCGTTCTCCGTCGCGCTGCTGCACCTCGCCGCGCGACTGGATCCCGCCGACGCGGCGGCCCTGCGCGCGACCAGCGGCGTCGGTCTCCGGTTCCTGCAAAAGGCGCACCCCGCGCCCGGCGTGTTCATCGCCCTCGTCGGCGACGAGCGCGACCACGTGGGGTTCCGCGATCCGGCCTCGGACGATGCGAACACCCAGCCCGGGGTCGGCGTGCGGTTCGCCTACCCCACGACCGGCTCGAACATCCTCGGGTCGGTGGCCGCGGCGCTGGCCTTGGCGGGCGCCCAGAGCCCGGGGGCCGGGGGCGATCAGCTCATCGCTGCCGCCCGCGAGTGGTACGCGGCAGGCAAGGCTGCCGACGCGCTGGTTCCGATCCAGGATCCGAACGTTTCGGACTTCTACCCGGACAACATCTTCACCGACGACATGGCTTTCGGAGCCCTCGAGCTCTTCCGGGCCACCGGCGAGCCGGGCTTCCTGGACGACGCGCTCGCGTTCTTCGCCCGCGGGGACGACGACCGCATGTTCTTCTCGGGCACGGTGGTGGGGGCGGTCGGACCGATCGTGGCCGCCGACCTGTGCGGGATCCTCGGCGCTCCCGCGCCGAGCGAGGCGGCCCGCCAGGCCGGCTGCGCCGGGGTGCGCAAGGTCGTCGCGGCGGGGCGTGAGCGGGCGCGTGAGTCGGCGTTCGGGACCCCGGGAATCGTCACGTTCGGCTGGGTCCAGGACAACGGCGGCGCCGGGGCGATCGCCGCGGCAGCCGGCACGGGCCGCGTCGTCTCCGACGGTCGGGCGCTGGGCGCCGGCGCCCGCGACTACCTGCTCGGGCGCAATCCGTGGGGCACGAGCTTCGTCGTCGGGCCGGGCAGCCGCGACGCCAAGAACCCGCACAGCCCCGTGTTCCTCAAGGGGCCGCCGTGGAAGCTGGTGAACGGGGCCGTCGAGGGCGGGATCGCCCGGGCTTCGGACTTCGCGGGCTCGGGGCTGAAGCTGACCCTGCGCCGGTTCAAGGTGTTCAACTCGCCCTTTGCCCAGTACGAGGACCGGCGCGAGAACTTCGTGACCTCCGAGATCGGGCTCGCCTACAGCGCCGCCTCGATCCTGCTGGCGTCCTCGCTCGGCCGCTGAGCCGCGCGCAGATGTGACCGCTGATCACCAGGGCGGGTGACGGCAGGGCCGAAGCGTCTACGCTGGCGCGGTGAGCCGGCGCGAGATCGCTTCGTGGCTGATGGACATGGACGGCGTGCTCGTGCGCGAGGAGCACGCGATCCCCGGTGCGGCCGAGTTCCTGGCCCGCCTGCGCGAACTCGGGCGCCCGTTCCTGCTCCTCACGAACAACTCGATCTACACGCGGCGGGACCTCGCGGCGCGCCTGGCGGCCAGCGGCCTCGACGTTCCGGAGGAGTCGATCTGGACCTCCGCCCTCGCGACGGCCGGGTTCCTCGACGACCAGCGCCCCGGCGGGTCGGCCTTCGTGATCGGCGAAGCCGGCCTCACGACCGCACTGCACTCCGCCGGCTACACGATGACCGAGCGCTCGCCGGACTACGTCGTCCTGGGGGAGACGCGCACGTACAGCTTCGAGCGGATCGCCAAGGCGATCCAGCTCATCGAGGGCGGCGCCCGCTTCATCGCGACCAACCCCGACCCCACGGGCCCGACGCCGGACGGCCCGCTCCCGGCGACCGGCGCCGTGGCGGCGCTGATCAGCAAGGCGACCGACGTCGCCCCGTACTTCGTCGGCAAGCCGAACCCCCTGATGATGCGCTCGGCGCTCAACGCGATCGACGCGCACTCGGAGACGACGGCGATGATCGGCGACCGGATGGACACCGACATCGTCGCGGGCCTCGAGGCCGGCCTCGAGACCGTGCTCGTGCTCACCGGGGTCACCGCCCGCGACGACGTCGACCGTCATCCGTACCGCCCCTCCCGCGTCGTCGAGTCGATCGCCGACCTCGTCGCGGACGTGAAGTAAGCGTCTCGCGAACCTGCGCGCGTGGGCCACCGGTTCGGTGGCGCCGGCGCACGAGAATGGCTGAGGCGCCCGGCGCGCTCGCGCACGAGAATGACTGGGGCGTTAGCTGCGCTCGAGCACGACGACCGGGATCTTGCGCTCGGTCTTGGCCTGGTACTCGTCGTAGGCCGGCCAGACGGCGGTCATCTGGGCCCAGAGCGCCGGCGTCTCGGCCGGCGAGGCGACGCGGGCGGTCGCGCCGAAGCGGTCGCCCTTCACCTGGACCTCGACGTGCGGGTCGGCTTCGAGGTTCAGGAACCAGCCCGGCGGCTGGTCGGCCCCGCCCTTGGAGGCGATCACGACATAGGCCTGCCCGTAGAGGGTGAAGATCAGCGGCGTGCTGCGCGGCTCCCCGGACCGGCGGCCGGTGGTCGTGAGGACCAGGATCGTGGTGCCGTTCCAGTCGTAGCCGACCGCGCCGTCGGTCTCGACGTAGCGGCGGACGTGCTCGGCGCCGAACAGGTCAAAGGAGGTCGTGTCTTCGGACATGGGCCCACCCTAGCGGCGGCGCCCAGCGCGGCGTGGCCGCCGCGCCTACTGGAGGCTGCGCAGGATCGCGTCGAGGCGGCGCCACTGCGGGCTGTCGACCGACCGCCGCCCCGTCGACCACTGCAGCTCGAGGGCGTCGCCGTAGCGCTTGAACGACGTGAAGTACGGCGGCTGGTGCGTGGCGAGCGTGTCGTCCCAGCGGATGCCGTCCGCGCCCGGCGATCCCGCCGACGCCTCGGCGATCTCGAATCCGTGCCCGTTCTTCGGCAGGTGGACGACGAAGTCGCCGAACATCGCCCGGCTGTCGGGCGCCAGCGCGACGTCGTCCCCCGGGCCGAACATCCCCGACGCGTCGTGCAGCTTGACCCCCTCTTGCGAGAAGCGCTCGGTCACCCGGTCGCGCAGCCCCGACTGCCCGCTGTCGCTGCCGCAGCCGGCGGCTGCGGCACAGGCCGCGATGGCGAGCGCGGCGGCCACGGCGGTGACAACGCGGATCATGCCGGGCCGAGCCTACCCGCCCCGCGTGCCCGTGCAGACGGGCCCCGTTCGCGGGCGCCGGGTCAGGCTGCCACAGCCTCGATTCGCGCGGGCACATGCTTGTGGTGCGGCGTGCCGGCCAGCCAGTCGCGGTCCTCGCCGTCGGTGAGCTCGTTGGGGGCCACGCCGCGCATGGCGTCCCCGGCGCCGGCGCCCGGCGGGGCGAGGCCAAACCCGTTCGGGAGGCTGACGTGGCCCGGCTGCATCGTGTCGGTGACCTCGACCACGGCCTCGGCGCTTCCGCGGCGCGTCGTCACGCGGGCCCGCCCGCCGTCGGCGATGCCGAGCCGCCCGGCGTCGTCGGGGTGCATCCGCAGCGCCCCGTCGGGGTCGCTCCTGCGCCACGCCGGATCCCGGTAGATCGTGTTGGCGGTGTGGGACCGGCGCTCCCCGGCCGACAGGACGAACGGGTACTCGCCGTCCGTGCGCGGCGGCTCCGCCGGCAGGCCGTCGAGCTCGGCGAGGAGCTCCGGGATGTCGAGCGTGACCCTCCGGTCCGGGTTCGCGATCCGGGCGATCGTCTCCTCGTAGCCGTCGGCGGTGAACACGACGCCCGCCGGGGCGGCGAGGATCGCGTCGAAGAGCGCGTTGCCGAGGTCGACGCCCTCGCCGGCGTGGCCGGCCCGCCGCACCGAGTCGGGCATGAGCTGCGCGACGCCCTGGCACTGGATCCACAGCATGGCCGCCGGCGCGGCGCCGTCCGGCAGCGTGCGCCCGAGCGTCTCGTACGCGATCACCGGCAGGAACGGGCGCAGCTCCGGCCGCTCGCCGATGAGGCCGAACAGGGCGAGCGCGAACTCGCCGCGGTCGCGCTCCGCCGCGGCGCGCAGGCCGGCGAGGTCGACGCCGTCCAGCGCGCCGCTCGCCTGCACGAGGCGGGCGTGGATCTCGGCTTCGACGAGCAGGTCGCTGCCCGGGGGCGGACCTAGCACCGGCCGCCGGAGGTGGAAGAAGTTCTCCGGGAACTCCAGCGTGAAGAAGCTCGCCTCCCACTTCTCGAACTGGGTGGGGGAGGGGAGCACGTAGTCGGCCAGCCGCGCCGTCTCGGTCATCGCGACGTCCATCACGACGAGCAGGTCCAGCGCGCCGAGGGCCTCGCGCATGCGGGGGGAGTCGGCGAGCGAGTGGGCGGGATTCGAGCTCTCGACGATCATGGCCCGCAGCCGCCCCGGGTCGTCGGTCAGGATCTCGTCCGGGATCGCGTTGCCGGGGGTCAGGCCGGTGATGATGCGGGCGCCGCTCACCGGCGTCGCCCGGTCCGCCCGGTTGTCGCCGCCGAGGCTCGCCATGCCCGAGTGGATGTTCATCCCGCCCGGGACTCCAAGGTTGCCCGTGAGGATCACGAGCACCTTCTCGAGGTAGCTGTTGAGCGTGGAGTGCGGCGCCTGCTGGATCCCGAGGTCCTCGAGGATCGAGACGCTCCGCGCGTCGGCCAGGCGGCGCGCGACGGCTCGCACCTGCACCGGGTCCAGCCCCGCCCTCCGGGCGTAGGCATCGACGTCGATGGCCTCGAGGCGCTCCAGGAGGCCGTCGGCGTCGCGGACGCGCCTGGCCAGGAACTCGGCATCGACCCGTCCCTCCTGCACGAGCGTCGCGGCGAGCGCGGAGAGGCAGAAGGCGTCGGTGCCTGGCGTGACCTGGAGGTGGTGGTCGGCCAGTTCGGCCGTCCGGGTCCGGCGCGGGTCGATCACGACGAGGGACCGGCCCGGATCCTTGGCGATCTCCTTCAGCACGACGCGGGTGCGCGGGAAGCCGTGCGAGTGCCACGGGTTCTTGCCGACGAACACCGCGACCTCCGCGCGCTCGAAGTCCGGCGTCGTGTGGCAGCGCGACCGCCCGAACAGCTGGCCGTCGACCCAGAACTCGCCGGTCTTCTCCTGGGCGAGCGCGTTCGAGGCGAAGCGGACGCCGAACGCCGCGCGGGTGGACTGGGCGTGGGCGCCCCCGAGGTGGTTCGCCTGGCCGCCGCCCCCGTAATAGAAGATCGAGGCGCCGCCGTGCTTCTCGCGGATCGCGCCGAGGCGCTCGGCCACCTCGCGGATCGCGGTGTCCCAGCCGATCTCCTCGTAGCCGCCGTCGGCGCGGCGGCGCAGCGGGCGCAGCAGCCGCCCTGGGTCGGACTGGTAGTGATCGAGCCGCTGGGCCTTCTCGCACGCGTAGCCCCGGGACCGGGGGTTGGCCTTGTCGCCGCGGATGGACGCGAAGCGCCGCCCGTCGAGCTTGACCTCGATCCCGCAGTTGATGCTGCAGAGGATGCAGGCGGTGGTGTGCCACGCGGCCGCCGCAGCGGCAGGATCCGGCTCTATGACAGTTGGCATAGTCGGAGACCGTACCAGCCGCGGCCCGCAACCGGAACGCGGCTTGGACGGGCCCGCTATTCGGCGGGCGGCACCGCCCCGTCCCCGAGCAGCTGCTGGGCGATCGTCGCCTGATCGAAGTAGATGCGCTCGCACACGATCCGATCGCCGCCCGGCTCGAACAGGAAGAGCGCGCACATGCGGGCGCGGAAGCTGCGGCCGGTCGGCGCGATCCCGCGCAGCTCGCCCTCGTGGGTCCCGAGCAGGTCGAACTCGACGATGATCGCGTCGTCGGCGACGTGCATCACGACGTTCTCGTTGCGCTGGTCGGGGAACGCCGTGCGGCTCGCGCGGTAGTAGCCGGCGACCTCCTCCGGCCCGTCGAAGACCTCGCCGGTGGCGATCAGCTCGTAGCGGGGGTGGTCGAAGGTGCCCAGTGCAACGTCGAACTCGTGGCGGTTCTCGGACTCCATGTGCTCGCGGACGACCGCTTCGCGGCGCTCCCGGAGGGCCGGCGGGGTCATTGTGCATCCCCGTCTGGCTCGGCCAGCAGGCTGGCGAGATCGAGCTCGGGGCCGAGCTCGCCGCTCAGCCGTCCCTGCGCGTCGCGCGGCCAGGCCTCGGGCGGCCGGTCCCACATGAGCTCGAGCCCGTTGCCGTCGGGATCGCTGAGGTAGATCGCCTCGTGCGTGCCGTGGTCGGAGAGCTGGCGGATGGGCCAGCTCGCCGCTTCGAGCCGGCGGTAGGCGTCGGCCAGCCCGGCCCGGGTCGGATAGCGCAGCGCCACGTGATGCAGGCCCGCCACGCCGTCCGGCTGGGGCGGCCCGCCGGCCGACTTCCAGGTGTTGAAGCCGAGGTGGTGGTGGTATCCGCCGGCGGACAGGAAGAGGACGTCGCCCGTGCCGCCCCAGCCGGGGACGTCGCGCGCCTCGGTGACGACATCGAAGCCGAGCACGCCGACGTAGAACTCGCGCACGCGGTCGATGTCGGCGGTGCGCAGATGGACGTGCCCGATCGTCACGCCCGGATCGATGGGATCCGGGGCGCCGGCAGTGGGGACGACGTTGCCCTGCGAGGCGGTGTCGGCCATGGTCTCCTCTCCAGGTTTGGTTGCTGGCGCAACCATACGCCGTCGGGACGGGCGTCGCAGGCCGGCCCGGCCTCACGCGCCCGGGCTCCGGACCGTCTAGGTGGCGGACCTGCTGAGATGACGCGAGGAGGCGCTGTGCCAACTGCCTGGACCGAGATCGACAGCCCGATCGGGCCGCTGCTGCTGACAGCCGAGGACGGGCGGCTCTCGTCGCTGCGCATGGCCCCGGCGGCGCCGCCGGACGGGGCGCGCCGCGACGACGGCGAGGCCGTGCTCGTCGCGGCCCGTGACCAGCTGGACGACTACTTTGCCGGCGTCCGGACCGAGTTCGACCTCCCGCTCGGCACGGCGGGCACGCCCTTCCAGCGGGCGGTCTGGGACGCGCTGCGCGCGATCCCATACGGCGAGACTCGCAGCTACGGGGAGCTGGCGGCGGCGATCGGCCGGCCCGGCGCGAGCCGCGCGGTGGGGCTGGCCAACGGCCGCAACCCGGTCGCGATCGTCGTGCCCTGCCACCGGGTGATCGGGGCCGACGGCAGCCTCACCGGCTTCGGCGGCGGCCTCGACCGCAAGCGCCACCTCCTCGCGCTGGAGGCGGGGGAATGACCGCGGTTCAGGCCGTGCGGACGACCGGGATCTACTGCCTGCCGTCCTGCGGGGCGCGGCCGCTCCCCGAGAACGTCGCGGCGCTCCCGTCGGCCGCGGCGGCGCGTGCCGCGGGCTACCGGGCGTGCCGGCGCTGCCGCCCGGATGCGGCGCCGCCGCAGGCGGAGCCGGCGGGGCGCGCACGGGCGACGGTTGCTCTCGTCGTCCGGCGTCCCTTCGACGGGGCAGGGCTGCTCGCGTTCCTTGGCGCCCGCGCAGTCCCAGGGGTCGAGGCGGTTGCGGGGAGCCGCTACCGGCGCACGGTGCGCCTCGCGGGCGGTCCCGGCGTGCTGGAGCTCGACCTGGGCCCGGGGCGGGCGGTGGCCACCGTCGACGCCCCGGACGCGGCCGGCCTGGCCGCCGGCCTCGCGATGGCCCGCCGCCTCGCGGACGCCGACGCCGACCCGCGGGCGATCGCGGCGGCCCTCGCGCCCGATCCGCTGCTCGCCGGCGCGCTGCGCGACCGGCCGGGCCTGCGGTCCCCCGGCACCGTCGACGGCGGCGAGGTCGCGATCCGGGCGCTCGTCGGCCAGCAGATCAGCGTCGCCGGGGCGCGGACGATCCTGGGCCGCCTCGCCGCGGCACACGGCGAGCCGGCCGGCCCCGGAGGCCCGGCGCTTGCCTTCTGCTTTCCTGCGGCCGGCGCGCTGGCGGCCGCCGACCCCGCGTCGCTCCCCATGCCGCGGGCCCGCGGGCGTGCGCTCGTCGCGCTCGCGACGGCCGTCGCCGACACGCGCCTCGCGCTGGAGCCAGGCGCCGACCGGGCGGCGGTCCGCGCCGGCCTGCTCCGGCTCCCGGGAATCGGGCCGTGGACCGCGGGGTACGTGCTCATGCGGGCGCTGGGCGATCCCGACGTCCTGCTCGACGCCGACCTCGGGGTGCGCCGGGCAATCGAGGCTGCCGGCGGGGACGGCGCTCCCGCGGCGATCGCTCGTCGGGGAGCGGCCTGGGCGCCGTGGCGCACCTACGCCACGCACGCCCTGTGGGCCCGCCTGGCCTCCGCGACGGCGCCGCGGGCCGCTACGCCGTTGTCCCGTCCTTGATCTGCAGGGTCTTGAGGTCCGAGTAGAAATCCAGCGCGTAGTCGCCGCCCTCGCGGCCCATGCCGGAGATTCCGATCCCGCCGAACGGCGCCGTGAGGTCGCGGACGAGGAAGCAGTTGACCCACACCGTGCCGGCCCGCACTGCCCGCCCGATCCGGTCGGCCCGTCCGAGCGAGCCCGTGTACACGATGCCCGAGAGCCCGTACTCCGTCGAGTTGGCCAGGGCGACCGCCTCGGCCTCGTCGCCGAAGGTCTGCAGGCAGAGGACCGGGCCGAAGATCTCGCGCTGGACGACCTCGGAGTCGTTGGACCGCGGACGGATGAGGGTCGGCTCGTAGAACCAGCCGCCGCCGATGTCCGGCTGCCCGCCGCCGAACACGATCTCGTCGCCGTGCTCGCGGGCCCGGTCGACGAAGCCCGCGACCCGGGCGAGGTGGTCGGGGTGGATCAGCGGCGACACCGTGGTGGCGTCGTCGCGGGGGTCGCCGAGCACGTGGCGGTCCGCCGCGGCCCGGAAGCGCTCGACGAACGGCTCGAGCACCGACTCCTGCACGAGGATCCGCGTGCCGGAAAGGCAGACCTGGCCGCCGTCGTCGTACTGGCCCGCGGCCTTCTCGGCGGCGGCGTCGAGGTCCGCGTCGTCGAACACGATCAGCGGGTTCTTCCCGCCCAGCTCGGCCGTGAACGGAACGAGATTCTGGGCGGCAGCGACCCCGATGAGCCGGGCCGTCGGCGGCGAGCCGGTGAACGAGATGCGGCGCACGAGCGGATGCGCCGTCAGCGCCGAGCCGATCTCGGAGCCCAGGCCCTGGACGATGTTGAAGACCCCGGGCGGGAACTCGGCTTCGGCCACGAGGTCGGCCAGCACCGAGCAGGACAGCGGCGACCACTCGGCGGGCTTGAGGACGACCGTGCAGCCGGCAGCCAGCGCCGGCGCGGTCTTCCACGTCGAGAGCATGAACGGCGCGTTCCAGGGCGTGATGACCACTGCCGGCCCGGACGGCATCCGCTGCACCCGATTCCAGGTGCCGTTCGAGCGCCAGTCGCGCTCCTCGTAGGCCACGGCGAGGTCGGCGTAGGAACGGTAGTTCCGCGCGCCGCGGCTGATCACCCGCGCCCGCAGCGAGCGCAGGAGCATCGCCATGTCGGCGCACTCGACGGCCGCGAGCCGGTCCACGTTGGCGTCGATGAGCTCGGCGAGGCGGTGCAGGTAGGGGTGCCGGCCCGTGGGCCCGAGCGCCGCCCAGTCCGGGAATGCATCGTGGGCGGCCCGCACGGCCGCATCGGCTTCCGGGGCGCCCCCGCGGGCGATGCGGGCCAGCGCGGACCCGTCGATGGGGGAGCGGTCCTCGAACGTGTCGGCGCTGCCGACCCGGCGGCCGCCGATGAAGTGCTCGGTGCTGACGCGCACGCCGGCGACGACCGCGACCCGGGATGCCTCGGCGGTGCTCACAGCTCCCTCACGGTCACGAGATCCTCCACGGTGTAGGCAAAGGTGAAGCGGAAGCCGTCGCCCACGCGCACCGGGGCGAGGCGATCGTGCTCCTCGTTCGGCGCGCCGAAGAACTGCAGCGTCGCCGGCCCGGTCCAGATCTCGGAGCTGCTGCGGTCCGTGCTGGCGGCGCGCACGAGCTCGTGGACCGCCGGCTCACCGTGCCGGCCGGCGGCCAGGCGCGGGAAGTGGCGGACGTTGTGGAGCGGCGGGTCGTTGTGCGTCGGGCCCGACTCGGACCGCCGCTCGAGCGTCACCGTGCCCTCCGCCAGCCGGCGGTCGTTGGCGGCAACCGTCCCGCCGTAGGCCGCGCCGGGCTTGATCCCGGGGTCCGCCAGGCAATCCAGTCCGAACGTGCGGGTCATCTGGATCGAGCCGAGCTTCTTGGGGAACCCCTGGATCCAGCCCCGCACGAGCGCGAAGTCCTGGTCGACCCAGATGTACGGGCAGCTCGTGATGAGCTCGCCGTCCAGCGTGGCGTTCACGACGATGAAGAACTCCTTGTACTGGCTGCGGGCCGGATCGAGCAGCTCCGCCTGCCCGCTCGTGCAGGATTGCCAGTCGACGAACAGCGCGGCGGCCCGCCCGGGGTCGTCGGCGTAGGGCTCCAAGCCGGGGGGGAGCACGGCGGCGACGGCGTCCGGGTCGGCCCAGTACTCGATGACGAGGAAGTCGCCGACGTAGTGCCACGGGGGCGGCGGGACGAGCGACGCCCGGCCCTCCGGCGAGCGGGGCAGGGAGTAGCCGCTGAGCCCGTCAGGCATGGAAGCCGTACTCCTCCCACTCCCAGTCGGTGACGATCGACGCGTAGCGGTCGCATTCGCCGCGCTTCAGGGCGACGAACACGCGGATGAGCTCCTCGCCGAACCCCTCCTTCATCACGTCGCTGCGCTCGAGCTCGTCGAGGGCCAGCCCGAGCCGGGTCGGAAGCTCGCGCGGCTCGTCCTGGGGCTGCAGCGACCGCTCGATCCCGTCGAGCCCGGCCACCAGGATGGCGCCGGTGAGCAGGTAGGGGTTGGCCGAGGCATCGCCGCCGCGGACCTCGACCCGGGTGGCGCCCCCGCGCTCGCCCGGCACGCGCAGGTACGACTCGCGGTCGTCGCCGGACACGCGCACGCGCGTGGGCGCCAGGCCCCCGGCGGCGGTCCGCTTGTACGAGTTCACGGTCGGCGAGGCGAACGCCGTCAGCGCTGGCGCGTGCTCGGCGATTCCCGCCATGAAGCTGCGGCACAGGTCGGTGATCCCGCCGGCGCCGTCGTCGAAGCAGTTGCCGCTGTCGTCCCACAGGGAGACGTGGACGTGGCAGCTGCTGCCGGCGTGCTCCGCAAACGGCATCGGCATGAAGGTCGCCATCATCCCCTCGTGGACCGCCAGCTCCTTGACGGCCTCCTTGAAGAGGAAGCCGTAGTCGGCAGCCGCGAGCGCCGGAGCGTGGCGCATGTTGACCTCGAACTGGCCCGGGGAGAACTCGCGGTGGGCCGCGCTGACCTGGATCCCGAGGTCGATCATGCCCCGCTGGATGCGCCCGAGCACCCCCAGCGGGTCGGCCCGCAGGCCCGCCGTGTAGGCCATGCCGGTCTGGCTGGAGTAGGGGATGTGCCGGCCGCCCTGCGGGTCGGGCACGAGGAGATAGAACTCCGGCTCGGGCGCGGAGATCGCCCGGTAGCCGGCCCTCGCGATGCGCTCGGTGATCCCCCGCAGCGCGCCGCGGCAGCACAGGTCCGACGGCTTCCCGTCCTCGACGAGGTCGGCCAGGAGCCAGAGCACGTCGGGCTCCCAGGGAATCGTCCGCACCGAATCCGGGTCGGGCACGGCGATCACGTCCGGGTAGCCCAGGTCGGCCGGGAATCCGTCCCCCTCCAGGGGCACCCCCTCGAGGGACTCGACGAGGCTGGCCTTGCAGTAGCCGACGCCGTCGAGCAGCGACGCCACGTCCCGGATCGGGAACTGCTTCGAGCGCGCCTTGCCGTAGAGGTCGGCGTGCATGACCCGCACGAGGCGGGCGCCGTCGGCGCGGAACCGGTCGGCGAAGTCGGCGGCCGAGACCTGCCGATCGTCGGCCGGCCCTGCGGGCGATGACGCTCGCAATGCCCCCCTCGCTCCTGCGTCCTCTGTCATCCCCACCATCTCCCCTGTCGGTTGCGCGTCGGCCGGTGCCCCGTCGTGTGGCCTAGTCCTCGGCTGTGGCGTGGGCGCTGGCCGTGTGCACTTCGGCCCGCGGGCCCTGCCCGATCCACTCGTAGACCTCGGGCTTGGCGGACTTCAGGTAGAGCCCGTAGACGATCCCGATGATGCCACCCCCGATGAGGACGGCGGGGAGGATGATCGACATCTTGTCGGTCGGCGCGTCCTGCGCGCTCGTGATGAGCACGTTGAAGTTCAGGAGCACCACGACGAAGATCACGCTCAGCGCGATGCCGGCGATCGCCGGCGCCCAGAGCGTCGCGATCTTCCCGGCGTCGGTCTGGTCCTCGGGGTGCTTTCTGAAGAAGCCGACGATCGCAAACGACGTCACCGCGAGGAGGAGCAGCACGCCCGTCGCTCCGAGGTTCGTGAACCACGTGAACAGCTTGAGGATCGGGTCCTCGTTCGTCACCGCGAAGATGAAGAGCACGGTGAACGCGATGAGCGTCTGGGTGAGCGAGCCGACCCACGGCGCGCCGGTGCGGGCCGAGACCTTGTCGAACACGCGCGGAAGGATCCGCTCGCGACCGAGCGCGAAGGTGTAGCGCGCGACCGCGTTGTGGAACGAGATCAGCGCGGCGAAGAGGCTCGTGGCGAAGAGCAGCGTGGCAGCGTCGCCCCAGAACGCCCCCAGGCGGTCGGCGCCCGTGATGAACAGCACGGTCGTCGGGTCGGGAACCTTGGGGTCGATCCCCACGAACCCGCCCTTCACCAGCGCCGCCGGATCGGTGATGACCTCAGGCCCGACCGAGATCCCCAGCAGCCAGCTCGAGATCGCGTAGAAGCCGGCCACGATGCCGACGCCGATGAAGGTCGCGCGCGCCACGGTCCGCTTGGGGTCCTTGGCTTCCTCGCTGTAGAGCGCGGCGGATTCGAAGCCGGTGAAGGCGGCCATCACGAACGCCAGCGACGCACCCACCGCTCCGGCGAAGGCGATGCTCGGATCGAAGCCGGTGAGCGTGATGCCGCCCGGACCTGGGTCCGCGGCGATCGCCACGTCGTAGAGGAAGACGACGAGGATCTCGAGGCACAGCAGCACGGCGAGGACCTTCGCGTTCAGGTCGATCTGGAGCACGCCGAGCAGGGCGATGATGCCCCAGGCGATGAAGCACCACCAGTACCAGTCCATCGTGATGCCGGCCTTGTCGGCCATGAAGGCGCCGAACGCGACCCCGAACAGGCCGTAGATGCCGACCTGCATCGCGTTGTAGGAGATGAACGCGACGAACGCGGTCCCGACGCCGCCGACGCGGCTCATGCCGCGCGCGACGTAGGAGTAGAACGCGCCGGCGTTCGCGACGTGGCGGCTCATTGCCGCGTACCCGAGCACGAACAGGATCAGGATGATCGCGAAGGGCAGGTAGAAGAACGGAATCGCCTTGTTCGCCGTGACGAGGTACGAGACGGCCTGCCCGCCGGCCACCGCGGTGAGCGGGGCCGCCGCAGCCACGATGAAGAAGACGATGTCCGGGACGCCCAGCGACTTGCGGTGAAGCTGCCCGGACTCGGCGGTGGGCGGGATGGCGGACTCGGCCGCCTCTGACGTGGCCACGGTACGACTCCTCTCCTCAAGCCTGCACGAACATGCCGGTGCCCTCCCCGGACCCGGCGTGCGCGCAGAATAACCAACCGTAGTGCGAAAGTAAACTCAGCCGGGGAGGTCAGGCCGGCGTCAGGCGGACCGGCATGCGCTTGATCGCGTTGAAGAAGTTCGAGCGCAGGCGGTCGACCGGGCCAGTGAGCTCGACGTCCCCGACCCGGGTCAGCAGCTCCTCGAACACGATGCTGAGCTCCAGCCGGGCCAGCCCGGCGCCGATGCAGAAGTGCGGGCCGCCGGGCCCGAAGCTCACGTGCGGGTTCGGCGTCCGCTCGATGAGGAACTCATCGGGCCGGTCGAAGACCGTGTCGTCCCGGTTGGCCGAGATGAGCCAGGTCGTCAGCTTGTCGCCGCGCCGCAGCTGGCGGCCGCCGAACTCGACGTCCGTCGTCACCGTGCGCCGGAAGTGGATCACCGGCGTGGCCCAGCGCAGCGACTCCTCCACGACGCGATCCGCCAGCGAGGGGTCCCGGAGGAGCTTCTGGCGCTCCTCGGGATTCTCGATGAACGCCAGGAGCGCGTGCGAGATCGTGTGGCGGGCGGTTTCGTTGCCTGCCGTGGCCAGCATCACGAAGTAGACGTCGTATTCGCGCTGGGTCAGCGGCCGCCCGTCGATCGTGCCCTGGACCAGGCGGGTGACCACGTCGTCGCGCGGGTCGGCCCGCCGCTGCTCGGCCAGCGCCCGCCCGTACTCGAAGAACTCGAGCGCCGCGGGGCTCGAGAAGGGAAGGTGGCCGAGGCCTTCGCGCTCGGCCGGGTCGACGAGCTCGGGGTCGGTGACGCCCAGGAGCCGGTCGCCCAGGTCGACGATCTTGCGGCGGTCGGCCTGCGGTGCGCCGAGCAGCTCGCAGAACACGCCCATCGGGATCTCGGCGGCCACCGCCTCGACGAAGTCCACGTCGCGCGCCTCGAGCGCCCGCTCGATCACCTCGATCGACATGGCGCGGATGGCGTCGGCGTGCTCGCGCACGGCGCGCGGGGTGAAGGCCCCGCCGATGATCGCGCGCAGCTTCCCGTGCTCCGGCGGGTCGGTGTCGATGAGCGAGCGGCGCTGCTCCAGGTGCTCGGGGGTCGGGTCCTCCAGCGACGTGCCGCCGAGCTGGGACGAGAACGTCTTCGGGTCGCGGTGCACCGTGCGCACGTCGGCATGGCGGGTCACGCACCAGAAGCCGGGGCCGTCCGCCTCCTCCTGCCAGTGGACAGGGTCCTCGCGCCGGAGGGTGGAGAACCAGTCGAAGGGGATGCCTGCTTCGAAGGTGTCGTTGCTGGTGAGGTCGATGGCGTCGAGATCTGCGGTCATGCGCGGACGCTACGCGCGAACAGCCGTAGGCGTCAAGTGACCGGCACGCGGTCAGCCGCCGGTGATGGGGCGCACGAACGTGTGCACCACCCACGCACGGGCCAGCTCGTCGCCGGCGGCCACCCACTGGTGGGGGCGGTCTGACGGATAGGTGGCGTAGTCGCCCGGGCCGAGGGTCACCTGCGCGCCGATCGGCCCGACGATCATGTGGCCCGACCGGACGAGGACGTGCTCGCGCGCGCCCGGGCCGTGGGTGACGGTCACGTCCGCGTCGCCGGGCTCGATGTGGAGGTCGAGGATCTCCACGAGCGTCTGGCCGATGAGCATGCTCTTGCGCAGGACGGCGCGGGCCGGGCTGTTGTCGAGCTGGAGGCCATCGCCCTCGCGCACGACGTCGATCTCGTCGGCTCCAGGCGGCGTGATGAGCTGCGCAACCGGAACCGAGAACGCCGTCGAGAGCGACGTGAGCGTCGACAGCGTCGGGTTCGTCCGCTGGGATTCGATCTTGAACAGCGTGGCCTTGGCCACGCCGGTGCGGTCGGCAAGCTGCGCGAGCGAGAGTCCATGGGACTCGCGCAGGCGCTTGACGTTGGCCGCGAGCGCGGAGAGGTGCTCGGTCATCGGGCGGGGACCCTACCGTGACAGGGGACGAGCCGTTCCCTATAGTAACCATATGTAGTCGCGAAAGAGGAGATGGGGTGCGGCGGGTCCGGGTTGAACACGAAGGAGCTCCGGCATGGGGCCGGCTCGAGGGCGGGGAGATCCGGCTCGACAGCGGGGCGGTCCTCGATCCCGGAACGGTGCGCTGGCTCGCGCCCGCGGAGCCGACCAAGATCATCGCGGTCCACCTCACGTACCGCAGCCGGATCGACGAGTACGCGGCCGCGACGCCGCCGGCACCGTCGTACTTCATGAAGCCGCCGTCGGCGCTCAACGGCCATCTCGAGGAGATCCCGAAGCCGCCGGCGGCGCGCTTCCTCAACTACGAGGGCGAGCTTGCGGTCGTCATCGGCACCGCAGCGAAAGGCATCGCGCCCGAGCGCGCCCACGAGCACGTGGCCGGCTTCACGTGCGCCAACGACGTCGGGATGCACGACTACCGCCACGCCGACCGCGGCTCGATGCTCCGGGTCAAGGGCCAGGACGGGTTCCTCCCGCTCGGCCCGGCCCTCGTGTCGCCCGACGAGTGGACTCCCGACGGCGGCTACACCCTGCGCACCTATCTCAACGGCGCGGTCGTCCAGGAGGCGACCGCCGAAGACATCATCTGGGACTGGCGCTACCAGCTCGCCGACCTCGCCCGCTCGATCACGCTCGAGCCCGGCGACGTCGTGCTGACCGGCACGCCGGCCAACTCCCGCCCGATGGAGGCGGGCGACGTCGTCGAGGTGGAGATCGACGGTGTCGGCCGCCTCACGAACACCGTCGTCGAACTCGACGCGGATCCCGACGGCCCGGGCGACCAGCCCGAGGTGTCGGCCCAGACCCTGCACGTGGCGCTCGCCATCCCCGAGGACGAGGCCGAGCGTCAAGTCGAAGAAGGAAGGACATCGCCATGAAGTTCCATCGCCTCGATCACGTTGCCCTGCGGGTTGCCGACCTCGATGAGGCCTCGCAGCGCTGGCAAGTGCAGTTCGGCCTGTTCGAGCGCCGCCGCGACGGCAACCGCGCGTTCCTCGCCTGCGACTTCGAGCCCCACTGCCTGGAGCTGATCGCGGAGGGCTCGCCGGGCCACGACCACACTGGATTCGAGCTGGCGCCCGAGTGCCCGCTGGAGCAGGCCGCTGCGGAGTTCGAGGCCAAGGGCGTGGACTTCGACGAGGCCGAGGGGAGCCTGTGGGTGGCCGATCCCGAGGGCAACCGCATCCAGGTGCTTCCCTACCGGGAGCCTGAGGTGCGCTGGGTGCCGCACGCCCGCCCGACGACCACGCTGCGGCCGGGGCATCCGCGCAAGCTCGGCCACATGAACTTCCTCACCGCCCGGATCCAGGAGGGCGCGGCGTTCTACACGGAGGTTCTCGGCTTCGGCCTCGCGGACTGGCTCGGCGACGCCGGCGTGTGGTTCTACGTGAACTCCGACCACCACGTGATGGCGCTCGTGGACGTCGGGTACTCCCACTTGCACCACCTCGCCTTCGACGTCATCGACATCGGCCAGATGCGCCTGATGCTCGACAACCTCGCGCAGCACGGACGCTGGGCCGGCTGGGGCCCGACCCGCCACGGCGTCGGCGGCAACATCGCGACGTACATGCGGATCGTCGAAGAGGAGTGCTTCGTCGAGCTGTACTGCGACATGGAGCAGCTGCAGGCCGACCACGTGGCCCGGGTGTGGCCCGACGACCGCTTCTCCTCGAACACCTGGGGCCCGCTGCCGCCGCGCTCGTACTTCCGCTTCGACCAGGCGGCGATCGACTCCGAGCAGCGCAGCCTGGAGACCAAGGGCGTGATGCTCGCGCCGGCGGAGGAGCCGGCGCAGGCGCCGGCCTAGGGGCCGGGGCCGGCGCAGGCGCCGGCGGAGGCGAGAGGGGCGGGCCGGGGCGGCCGGGGCGCGCTGCGCCCGCGCCGGCCCGGCCTCGCTGCCGCCCTGCGCTGGCGCTGGCGCCCGCTCCGCCCTCGCGAACGTGCGCGCTTCAGCCACCGTTTCGGTGGTTCAGCCGCGCGAGAACGGGGAGGGGGCCTCGCCGGCGCGAACGTGCGCGCTTCAGCCACCGTTTCGGTGGTTCAGCCGCGCGAGAACGGGGAGGGGGCGCGGGACGGCTGGAGCGCTGGCCGTGGCGGCCGCGGATCCCGGGCTCAGGCCAGCCCGCACCAGTCCCGCAGGAACAGCGCCAGCACGGCTGCGGTCTGGCCAAGTGAGCTCAGCGAGACGCGCTCGTCGATGCCGTGGATCTCCTCGGCTCGGGGCCCGAAGCAGATCGTCGGGATTCCGCTGCGGACGTAGTGGCGGGCGTCCGTCGTGGCCGTCGTCGGCACGAGCTCGGGCGGGACACCGAGCACCGCCTCGTAGGCACCGGCGAGGGACGCGATCACCGGCTCGGACTCGGAGACCACGAACCCCTCGCAGCTGAACCCGTCGAAGCGCACCCGGGGCGGCGTCCCGGCCAGGAAGGCGTCGTCGCGCGCCGCCGCGGCGACGCAGTTTTCGACCTGGCGGCGCAGCTCCGCCGGGTCGTCGTCCGGGTAGCAGGCCAGCCGGTAGGACACGGTGCAGCGCGCGGCGACGGTCGAGGTCCAGTCGCCGCCGGCGATGACGCCCGGGTTGAGGTTGATCGGATGCGCGAAGCGGTCATACGGGGCCGGCGGGTCGGCGTTGAGCTCGCGCTCGAGCTCGCGCAGTGCGGCGGTGATCCGTGTGGCCGCGTCGATGGCGTTGGTGCCGAGCGTGCTCGCCCGGGCCGCGTGGGCGGGCACGCCGAGGATGTCGACGTGGAACCAGAGGACGCCGACCTGCGCGATGGTGAAGTGATCCGGGTGCGGCTCGGTGATCACGCAGGCGTCGGCGGGCGGCTCGCTGAGCACGCACTGCAGCGCCCCGTTCCCCGTGCACTCCTCCTCGACGACCGATTGGAGCTGCACGCGGGCCTGGGGGCGCAGGCCGAGCCCGGCCACCGCCCGCACGGCCCCGGTCATGGCGACCAGCCCGGCCTTCATGTCGCCCGCGCCGCGGCCGTACAGCCAGTCGCCGTCGCGGACGGCCTGGAACGGCGGATGCGTCCACAGCTCCTCGGCCGCCGGGGGCACGACATCGACGTGGCCGCCCAGGATCAGCGAGCGGCCGCCGGTCCCGGCGCCCGGCCAGTCGGCCACGACGCAGCGCTTGCCAGCCACGTCCCAGCTGAACGGCGAGGCGTTCGGATGCCGGCGCAGCGCCTCGCCGTCGAGCGGCACGTCGCGCGGCGCGAGTCCGGCGTCGGCGAAGGCGTCGGTCATGATCGCCTGCCCCGGCTCCTCGCGGCCGAGCGTCGTCGGTGCCTCGACAAGGCGCACGAGCAGGTCGTCCATCCACGGCCGCTGCGCCTCGACGGCGGCGGCGAGCTCCTGGGTGCTCGGCGTCATCCGGCCGACCGTATCGCGCCCGCGTGCGCTCCGGGACTTGAGGCGGGGAGTACTCTCGCGCCCATGCCTCCACCGCCCGACCCGCACACCCCCGAAGCCGCCGGGGAGCGGCCGCTCGAGGAGACGCTCGTCATCGAGCGCGAGCGCTGGCTCGACGGTCCGCCCCACGAGCTGTTCAAGCGTCTGCGCGCCGGCTGCCCGGTCCACTGGTCGCCGGAGCTGCCCGAGTACCCGACCGAGGCCGGGTTCTGGTCGGTGACGACGGCCGACGACGTCTACGAGGTCAGCCGCGACTGGCAGACGTACTCGTCGGAGCGGGGCGGCATGACGGCGCTCACGCACTCGATCCTGCCGCTCGAGCTCCAGCAGGCGATGTTCATCGGGATGGATCCGCCGAAGCACGACCGGATCAAGGCGCTCTTCCAGCGCGGGTTCACGCCGAAGCGGATCGCCGAGCACGAGGACGCGATCCGCGCGATCGTGACCGAGGTCCTCGACGGCCTCGAGGGCCGCGAGGAGTGCGACTTGGTCGACGACGTCGCCCAGCCGGTCGTGGCCCGCGTGATCGGGAGCTTCATGGGGCTCCCGCCGGAGGACGACGCGATCTGGGCGAACCTCATGAACACGATCCTCGGCGCCGGCGATCCGGACCGCACGCCCGAAGGCACCGAGACCGTGATGGAGCGCGAGGTCCCGGAGGTGTTCCGGCGTTGCAGCGAGCTGATCGCCGACCGGCGGGCACACCCCACCGACGACCTGACCAGCGTGCTCGTGCACGCCGAGGTGGATGGCGAGAAGCTCGAGGAGCACGAGATCGTCATGGGGTTCTTCCTCCTGATGGCCGCCGGGAACGACAGCACGAAGGCGACGTACTGCAGCGGAATGCGCGCCCTGTTGGAGCACCCGGCCGAGCGTCAGAAGGTCCTCGACGACCCGTCCCTGGTCCCGTCCGCGGTGGAGGAGTCGCTGCGGATGTTTCCGGCCTTTGCGCACTTCCGCCGCACCGCCACGCACGACACCGAGCTGCACGGCCAGGCCATCCGCGAGGGCGAGAAGGTGGTCATGTGGTACGTCTCCTCCAACCGGGACGAGACGCGCTACGACGATCCGGACCGGTTCGACGTGGAGCGCAACCCCGAGCACCAGGCGTTCGGGGCCGGCGGACGCCACTACTGCCTGGGGACGGCGCTGGCGCGCCTGGAGCTGAAGGTCCTCTTCGAGGAGACGCTCGCGCGCTACCCGGCGATGGAGCTCGCGGGCCGACCGGCCTACGTCGAGTCGCCGTTCGCCAACCAGCTCAAGTCGCTGCCCGTTCGGCTCGGCCCGCGCGCCAGCGGGGCATAGGCCGGCGCCCCGCCGGAGGGCCCGGATCCGGGCCCTCCGGGGGCAGACGGCTCCTCAGCTGCGGCGCGCGTAGGTCTCGACGTCGCCGAAGTCGACCATCACGCAGGGCTCGTCGCCGACCGTCCAGGCATCGTGGCCCGGCGGGATGACCACGACGTCCCCCGGGCCGATCTCGCCTTCGGTGCCGTCGTCCATGGCGACGTGCATCCGTCCGGACAGGACGTAGCCGAAGTGGGCGGTCTGGCAGGTGTCCGTGCCAGCGATCGGCTTGACGTCCTGCGACCACCGCCAGCCCGGCTCGAACGTCCCGCGCCCGACCGTGCGACCGGCAACGCTGACCATCGCGACCCCGCCATGGGCCTGGAACGCCCGCGTCTCGTCCGGGCTGTCGGCACTGCGCACTTCGAAGGTCGCCATCGCGACTCCTTCCGTCGGCATCCCGCTTCCCCGGTCGGAGGACCGTAATCCCCCGGGCCGGGCCTGTCCACCCGCCGGTTTCAGCGCCGTCCGGCCTGCGACAGCGCCGGCTGCAGGTCGCGGAGCTGCGCCTCGAGGCGCGCGAAGTCCGCGGCCCGCCGCGGCTCCGGGTCGGCGACGCGTGCCACCCGCACGGCGCCGGCGATCGCCGGCACGCCGGGCAGCGCGCCCGTGGCGACCGCGGCGAGCAGGGCCGCGCCGAGTGCTCCGGCCACCTGCGGCCGCTCGACGACCTCGATGCGGCGCCCGGTGGCGTCGGCGATCGCCTGGACCCAGGCCGCGCTGCGGGCGCCCCCGCCGACCGCCCGGAGCGGGCGGCCGGGAGCGAGGCGGCCCCCGAAGGCGCCGGCCAGCCAGCGGAGATTCGTCGCGACCCCCTCGTAGACCGCACGCGCCATCTCCGGGCGTCCGTGCTGGAGGGTCAGGCCCGCGAAGGCGCCGCGCAGGGTCGCGTCCGTGACGGGAGCGCGCTCGCCGGCCAGCCACGGCGCGAACACGAGGCCGTCCGCTCCGGGCGCGGCCTGCGCGGCCAGGGCCTCGAGCGCGGCGTGGTCGGTTCGGCCCGTGTCGCCGACCGTGCCGAGCAGCCGCGCGACCCAGTCGAGGCAGGCGCCGGCCGTCTCGGACTCGCCGACCATGAGGAAGCCGGCCGGGCTCGGAGACGGGAGCGCGTAGATTCCGGCGCGCGGCAGGTCGTGCAGCCGGTCGGCGCAGGCGCCCAGCCACGACGACGTCCCGAGGCAGACGTGGGCGTCGCCGGGCCCGAGGGCGCCGGAGCCGAGCGCTGCCGCGGGCACGTCGCCGAGGCCGGCGGCGACCGGCGTGCCGGGGGGCAGGCGCAGGTCCGCTGCCGCCGCTGGCGTCAGGCCGCCGGGGATCGCCTGGCACGGCACGACCGGGGGCAGGACGGACAGCGGCACGCCGGCGAGGCGGGCCAGCGGGCGCGACCAGCGCCGGCGCCGGCGGTCGAGGAGGCCCGTGCCGGCGGCGCCGGTCGGATCGATGCAGAGCCGGCCCGTGGCCCGGGCCACGAGACAGCCGGTGGCATCGGCGAACACCCGGGTCCGGGCGTAGACGGCCGGCTCGCGCTCCCGGATCCAGGCGATCTTGCAGGCGACGTCCTTTCCGGACGGGAGCGCCCCGATGATCGCCCCGACCATGCGGCGCCCGCCGAGCCGCCGGACGAGCCGGTCCGCCTGCGCGCCGGCGCGGCCATCGAGCCAGCTGATCGCGGACCGGACCGGACGGCCGGCGGCGTCGAGCGGCACGAGCGCCAGCATCTGGCCGGCGAAGGCCACGCCGCCCACCCGCGCGCCGGGCTCTCCGGCGCGGTCGAGCACGGCGGCGGTCGTCGCGGCGACCGCCTGCCACCAGTCCTCGGGATCCTGCTCGGCCCAGCCGGGCCGGGGCTCGGCGAGCGGATAGGGGGCGAAGGCCTCGGCGAGGACGGCGCCGGTCGCGTCGGCGAGCACCGTCTTGACGCCCCCCGTGCCGACGTCGTGCCCGACGAAGAGCGGGGCCGGGGTCACAGCGGCAGGTCGATCCGGCTGACCGCCCCGGAGGGCTCGCGGTGCTCGAGGGTCAGCGGCAGGCCGCCGCCCATCCCGAAGTGCGGCACCACCTCGCGGGCCAGACCGATGAGCGCGACCGGGTCGACGGCGGCTTCCGGCGGGAGCACGCCGGGGCCGCCCGCCTGCCCCCGGAGCGTGAGGATCGCGCCGAGCGCCGCGGGGATCCCGGTCCCCTCGCCGGCACCGGCGGCGCCGGAGGACATCGAGAAGACGAACTGGTGCGGCTCGCCGTCCTTCTCTCCCGACACCTCCACCTTGAGGCATCCGCGCGGCGCCGTGAGGCCGGCAGCGGCCAGGAAGCCCGGCCGCCGGGCGCGCAGGTAGGCCACCGTGAAGTCGATCGGGGCGACGGGCACGCCGCCGACGTCGACGGGCTCGTCGGCACAGATGCCCAGGCGCACGGCCTCCATCGTCAGGGCGAAGTACCCGGCAGGCACGACGGCCCCGAGGTTCGTCGCGCGGCGCAGGCCGGGGATGTGCCGCGGGAGCGTGATCGTCTCCGGATGCGGGTAGGGATGCACGGTGCAGGTCCCGACATCCGGGAACTCGGTTTCCCGCGCGTGCGCCCGTCCGCTGGGCTCGAGCATCCGGACCGTGGTGAACTCGCCGTCGAGGAAGAGCGGCACGTCGCTCGTCATGGCGTGGATGCGGTGCTTGAGGACTCCCGGGCCCTCGTCGGGCTCGCCGCCGTGGACGTGCATGATGTCGGCGGACTCGACGCGGTCGAGCAGGTGGTCGGAGCAGAAACGGACCAGGACGTTGGCCAGCCCGGGGGAGTTGCCCATGCCGACGAGCGCCCGCACCCCCGCCGACCGCGCCTCGGCGTCGAGGCCGAGCATCGCGACGGTCGCGTCGAGGTCGTCGCACACGTCGACGTAGTCGGCGCCGGCGGCGATCGCGGCGCTCAGGATCGGCGGGCCGAACCGGTAGAAGGGGCCGACGCAGTTGAGCACGACGTCGGCGCCGCCCACGGCGGCGGCGAGGCTGCCGGCATCGTCCGCATCCGCCGGGATCGCAGATGCCCGCCCGCTTCCGAGGCGCGCCGCCGCCGATCGGGCCGCCTCGAGGTCGATGTCGGCCAGCACGAGGTCGTCGACCTCCGCGAAGGTGGCCAGCGCGCGTCCGGCGACGCTGCCGATGCCGCCGGCGCCGCCGAGGACCACGATCCGAGCCATCGCGCGACCCTAGTGGTTTGGGGCGCAGGCGGGCCGGTCCCCGTGCCCCGCCCGCCTGCGCGCCGAGACCGCGCGGTGTCGCCGGCGAGACTGGACTGGCTGGCCAGCCAACCGGTACTCTCGGGCGCATGTCCGCTCGCCCTGACGTTCCGCCCACGCCGCCCACGCCCGGGTCCGCCGCCCCGGCCCGCCGATCCGACTTCGACGACGTGATCGTCTTCGAGCCCGAGATCTGGCAGGAGGGGCCGCCCCACGAGCTGTTCAAGCAGCTGCGCCACGGCTGCCCGGTGCACTTCTCCAAGCACATCCCCGACTACCCCGAGGAAGCGGGGTTCTGGTCGGTGACGACCGCCGACGACGTGTACACGGTCAGCCGCGACTGGCAGACGTACTCGTCCGAGCGGGGCGGGATCACGGCGGTGACCGACTCGGTCATGCCGGTCGAGCTCATCCGGGCGATGTTCATCGGGATGGATCCGCCCAAGCACGACCGGATCAAGGCGCTCTTCCAGCGCGGGTTCACGCCGAAGCGGATCGCCGAGCACGAGGACGCGATCCGCGCGATCGCCGTCGACGTGCTCGATGGGCTCGCCGGCCGCGAGACGTGCGACCTCATCGAGGACGTCGCCCAGCCGGTCGTCTCGCGCGTGATCGGGAGCTTCATGGGGCTGCCGCCGGAGGACGACGCGATCTGGGCGAGCCTGATGAACACGATCCTGGCCGCCGGCGATCCGGAGATCAATCCGGAGGGCGTGCAGACGGTGATGGAGCGCGACGTCCCCGAGGTGTTCCGGCGCTGCAGCGAGCTGATCGCCGACCGGCGCGCGCATCCCACCGACGACCTGACCAGCGTGCTCGTGCACGCGGAGGTGGGCGGGGAGAAGCTGGAGGAGCACGAGATCGTCATGGGCTTCTTCCTCCTGATGGCCGCCGGCAACGACAGCACCAAGGCGACCTACTGCAGCGGGATGGCGGCCCTGCTCCAGCATCCCGAGGAGCGCCAGAAGCTGCTGGACGACCCGTCGCTGATTCCGTCCGCGGTGGAGGAGTCGCTGCGGATGTTCCCGGCCTTCGCGCACTTCCGCCGCACCGCCACGCACGACACGGAGCTGAATGGCACGCCGATCCGCGAGGGCGACAAGGTCGTGCTCTGGTACGTCTCGTCCAACCGGGACGAGACGCGCTACGACGATCCGGACCGGTTCGACGTGGAGCGCAACCCCGAGCACCAGGCGTTCGGTGCCGGCGGCCGGCATCACTGCCTGGGCACCGCGCTGGCCCGGCTGGAGCTGAGGGTCCTCTTCGAGGAGACGCTCAAGCGCTATCCGCAGATGACGCTCGACGGCACGCCCGAGTGGGTCGTGTCGGGCTTCGTGAATCAGCTGCGGACGCTGCCGGTGCGGCTGGGCCCGCTGGCCCCCGCCGCCTGACCGGGCCAGGCGGCGCCGCGCGCGCCGGACAGCAGGCATGATTGCGGCCGATGCCGCCGCCAGCCCCTGCCCGCGCCCGCAGCAGCTACCTCGACCTTCCCGCCGGATGGGAGCGCGTCCGTTCCGCCGGACCGTGGCCGTTCGTCACCGCCGAGCGGCTGCGCCGTCCCGACGGCACGGTCGTCGAGTGGAACTCCCGCGCCCATCGGAAGGCCCCCCGCGTCGCCTCGGAGCGCACCGGGGTGTGGTGGCGGCCGGATCGCCTGTCGTGGTGGATCGGGGTGCTGTTCGCGATCGGGTCGACGTGCTTCCTCGGTGCCGCCGTTGCCTCCCAGTGGGGAACCGCGGCCGACCCCGCCGCGATCGGGGTCACCTACTTCGTGGGATCGATCTTCTTCACGAGCGCCGCCTACGGGCAGTACTGGCAGGCGGTCAACGTGCCCCACGGCCCCCTCGCCGGCTCCCTGCGCCGGCGGCTGCGGCCGGTTTCGTGGGAGCCGCGGCGGATCGACTGGCTCTCGGCGGTGATCCAGTTCGCCGGCACGATCGCCTTCAACATCAGCACCTTCGAGGCCATGAAGAAGGGGCTCGACACGCGGCAGGCGAACCTGCGCGTGTGGGCGCCGGACGCCGTGGGGTCGGCGTGCTTCCTGCTCTCCACCGTGCTGGCCTACGCCGAGGTCTGCCGGCGCTGGGTCTGCTTCCGGCGGCGCTCGCTGTCCTGGTGGATCGTGGCGCTGAACCTCGCCGGGTCGATCGCCTTCGGGGCCTCGGCGATCGGCGCGCTCATCGAGCCCAGCGACGCCGAGCCGGTGAGCGCCGCGCTCGCGAACGCGGGCACGGCGCTCGGGGCTCTCGGCTTCCTGATCGCCGCCGTGCTGCTCCTCCCCGAGGCGGCGCGGCAGCAGCCGTCCGCGCCGCCCCGGAATCAATCGCCTAGTGCGAGAACGCCTGCCGGGCGTCCGGCTGGCGGTCCGGCAGCGCCACCGTGAGCGCCTCGAGCTCCTTCGTCTGCTCCCGCAGGTCGTCGAGCAGGAGGTCGGCCATGTCGATCGTCATGCCGGTCCGCACGACGATGCGCAGGACGGACAGGTCCTGGCGGTTCTCCGGGAAGCTGTAGGCGGGCACGAGCCATCCGCGCTCGCGCAGGCGGTCCGACACGTCATAGACGGAGTAGTTCTTCACCTCGTCCTTGAGCGCGAAGGCGAAGACGGGCAGCTCGCTGCCGTCGGTGAGGCACCAGTACGGCCCGATCTTTGCGATCTCCCGGGCCAGGTGCTGCGCGACGTTGCTCGTGTTGCCCTGGACCAGCTCGAAGCCGCTGCGTCCGAGGCTCACGAAGTTGTAGTACTGCGCGATCACCTCGCTGCCGGGCCGCGAGAAGTTCAGCGCGAACGTCGGCATCGAGCCGCCGAGGTAGTTGACGTTGAACACGAGGTCCGGGTGCAGCGCCGACTGGTCCCGCCAGATCGCCCACCCGACCCCGGGGTACACCAAGCCGTACTTGTGCCCGGACGCGTTGATGGAGCGCACGCGCGGGACACGGAAGTCCCACACCAGATCTGGCTGCACGAACGGCGCGATGAACCCGCCCGACGCGGCGTCGACGTGGACCGGGACATCGGGCCCGCCGCCTGCGGCGAGCTCGTCGAGGGCCGCCGAGATCTCGGCCACCGGCTCGTAGCTGCCGTCGAACGTGGAGCCGAGGATGGCGACGACGCCGATCGTGTTCTCGTCGCAGTGCTTGACCGCCTCCTCGGCGGTGAGGTGGTACCGGTCGCCCTCCATGGGGACGAGCCGCGGCTCGATCTCCCAGTACCGGCAGAACTTCTCCCAGCAGACTTGGACGTTGGCGCCCATCACGAGGTTCGGCCTGTCGTGCGGCCGGCCCGCCGCCTTCTGGCGGTCGCGCCAGGCCCACTTCAGGGCCAGGCCCGACAGCATCGCGGCCTCGCTGGAGCCGGTCGTCGACGTCCCCGTTGGGTGATCCGGATCCGGCGAATTCCACAGGTGGCTGAGGATGTTCACGCAGCGGGCCTCGATCGCCGCCGTCTGCGGGTACTCGTCCTTGTCGATCATGTTCTTGTCGGCGGTGTCCGCCATCAGCTTCGCGCCGTGCGACGGCATCCACGTCGTGACGAACGTGGCGAGGTTGAGCCTGGCGCTGCCGTCGAGCAGCAGCTCGTTCGAGATCAGGTCGTAGGCGATCTCGCCGCCGAGGCCGTTGGTGGGGAGGTCGTCGTGCGGCAGGCCGCGCGCTTGGGCTTCGGCGACGCGCTCGGAGAGTCCGGCGAGGGGGTCGTGCTCTGAAGAGGTCATGGCGCCGATCCAACCAGAACGGGGCGCGGTCCGCATCCCCCCGATGTGGACGAGGCGCCGGGGCGCTCCCGCGTCAGCAGTGCGCGCGGGCCCGCGTGTCCCCCAGCGGGATGCACAGCGCGGCCACGCGGAGCGCCCGCCCCGGCCGCAGCGCCCACCGCACGACGCTGCCGTCGTAGGTGTGGGCCGTCACGGCGACCTCGAGCGTCTGGCCAGCGCGCAGTCCGGCGCCGCGGCGCGGGAGCGCGGCGCGCAGGTCGGCCGACGTCGCGCCGGGGGCGAGCGTCTTCGTTCCGAACGGGCAGCCGCGGCCGGTGCAGCGCAGGCGGACCACGGCGGCAGGCGGGAGGCTGCGCGCGCGCAGGGAGGTGAGCACCGGGACGCCTGACCGCACCGCCCAGGTTCCGGAGATGCGGGCCGGGTTGCGCAGCCCGAGCTCGTGCAAGCCCCACGGCGGGTTGGCGTTCACCACCCGGCCGGGCCGGCACGTGGCCACGAAGCTGGCGAACCGGGTCGACGGGCTGCGGGCCGTGATCGTGTACCGGCCGGCCGGGACCTTGGTCCAGATGACGCCGCCGTCCTTCGAGGACAGCGGCTGGGCCGGATCGGGGATCACGTTCGCGTTGAAGTACGTGGGCTTCGGGAGGCCAGGCGAGGCGGATGCCGTGGCGCCGGCCACCCCGTGGGCCCCGTAGGCCGTGAAGTCGTCGAACGGGAGGTCACGGACGTTGCGGGTGCTGAAGGTGGAGACGATCGCGCACTGGGCGAGCTCGCCGTTCGCGTCGAGCGGGACTGCGAGCAGCCCGGCCAGGGCTCGATAGATCGGGTCCGAGGGGGTCTGGAAGTTCACGTTTGCCAAGTCCTCGCCGGCCGTCGTGAACGTCTGCAGGTAGATGGTGTGGTGCCCGGCCGCCTGGATGTACGGCGTGACCTGGGCGCGGTCGGGCACGCGCAGGTCGTAGGTGCCGTCGGCCCGCACCGTCGCCTGCAGCGCCGGGAACTCGGCGACCTTGATCGTTGCGCCGCCGAGCTTGACCTTGACGTTGTTGAACTCGTAGGCCGTGCCGCGGAGGTGCACCTGCGGCGCGGCGGCAGCCGGCGCGGCGGCAACGAGAAGCGCGGCGGTGGCGACGGCAGCGGCGGCAGGGGGGAGCGGACGGACCATGGCGCGGCATCTTGGCACGGACGCCCGCGCCCGCGTCGCGCTCGACCGCTCTGGCCCGGCGCTCGCGCCGTGCCCGGGGTCGCGCGTAGGCTTCGTCCCACCCGTCCCTGCGCCCTGTGAGGAGCCTGCCGTGGAGCACGAGCACACCGAGCACGTCGCCGCCGACGCCGACCGCGTCTTCGCGGCGCTGAGCGATCCGGCGAGCCTGGCCCAGTTCATCCCGCAGGTGACCGCGGTCGAGCCCGGCGACGGGGAGGAGGTCGTGATCGAGGCCCGGTACGGCGGCCACGTGCAGCGCGGCACCGGCTGGTTCAGGGCCGACGCCGCGACGCGCCGCATCGAGTGGGGCGCGGAGGGCAGCGGCTACCACGGCTGGATCCAGGCCGACCCCGACGGCGAGGGCTCGCGGCTCACGCTCTTCCTGGCCACCGTCCACGGCGACGCCTCCGACCACGAGGTCATGGGCACGCTGGACGCCATCCGGCGGCTGGTCGAGTCGCGCGTCGAGTAGGCCCGGCTTCGCGGCGGCCTACGCGGCGCGGCCGGCGGGAAGCCGCACCGTCATGCGCCGGTTCCCGGCGTGCAGGCGCACCGCGGCGGGCCGCTGCGTGCGCCGGCGCAGGTCGCCGCGCAACGTCAGGCGCCCGTCGAGATCCGCGCCGACGCGCACGCGGCCGTCGAGGCCGCACACCACGCCCGTGGCGCCCTGGGCCGCCAGCAGGTCGAGCGCACCCCCCGTCCCGGCGAGAAAGGCGGCCGTGGCCAGGGCCTCGGCCCGCCAGCCCGCCTCCGCGAGCACGGTGACCGCGGCCACGTCAGACCGCGCCGGGGCGCCGGTGCGCGGGTCGAGGAGGTGGTGGCGCTCCTGGGCGCCCTGGAACCATCGGCGCACGAGCTGCGAGCTCGTGGCGACGGCTCCGGCGTCCAGGCGCAGCTTCCCGAGCGGGAGCGCCTCCGGGTCGTAGGGGTCGTCGAGGTCGACGAGCCAGCCGGCTGCGGGCGCCTCGCCGCCGCAGCGCAGGTCGCCGCCGAGACTGACGAGCGCGCCAGCGGCGCCGGCGGCGAGGAGGTCGCGCACGGCCAGGTCGGCCGCCAGCCCCTTCCCGAGGCCGCCCGAGTCGAGGCCGCCCGGCCCGGCGGCCGCCGTGCCCGCGGCGCGGTCGACGCGCAGCTGCGGGCCGCCGGGGTCCGCCGGCACCGGGGCGGGGAGGCCGGACGCCGCGCCCGGCGCCGTCGCGAGCTCGCCGAGGTCGCGGTCATAGCCCGCGGCGATGATCGCGGCGTGCAGCGCCGGGTCGAACCGTCCCGACGTGAGCTCCCAGGCCTCCAGCGAGCGCTCCACGAGCTCGAGCGTGTCCGCCGAGACCGGGCGGGCGGCGCCGGGCTCGGCGTTGAGCGCCGACACCTCGCTTCCCGGCCGGAACCGGCTCCAGCGCGCATCGAGCTCGGCGACCCGCTCCATCGCCAGCGTGGCGAGGCGCGGCTCGCCGCCGCGGACGAGCACGTGGGCGCGCGTGCCCATCGCCTCGAACCGCAGGTTGAAGCCCATGGCGGCGCTCAGCTCGCGTTCGTGTTGGTCCGGTTGTTGTCCTCGTTGCCGGGCTGGCTGCCGCCGGACGAGGCGTTGGACTCGTTGCTCTGGCGCTCGCACGCCCCGCGGGTGCCGGGGCCGGCGCAGACCTCGAAGTACGTGGCGCCCTGCTTGGACCCGCCGGCCTGGACGTCGAAGTAGTCGCTGGCCTTGCGGGCGCTCAGGCCGGCACTCGAGCCGCCCCACGGGCCCCAGCCGCCGCCGGAGCCGCCGGCGTTCACGACCGTCCAGCCGTCGGTGTTCAGCTCCTGGCGGTAGCTCGAGATCACCGAGGCGGGCGACGCGCTCGTCTTGTAGCGGGAGAACGCGACCCCGTTGTACTTCGAGGCGCCGATGAGCTGGGCGCCGGCCGGCGGCGTGAGCGACGCGAGCGATCCGGCGCCCGAGGCGGTGGCGGGAACGTTCACCGTCTTCGTGGCGGGCGGGGCCGGCGCGGGCGTGGACGGCGTGGGGGCAGGGGTCGTCTCGGTGACGGTCGTCGAACCGCTGTCCGATCCGCACCCGGCGACGGCGACGGCAGCGAGTGACGCGCCGGCGGCGAGGTGGCGAAGCGTGGCCATGGATCCTCCGGAGGAGTTGGGGGGTGCCACGTTCTATTCGGACGCCCCGCGGGAAAGCTTGACCGGCGGGACGTCCGTGGATCAGGTGCTCAGCGTGCCGCCGTGCCCCCGTCGAGCGCCGGATTGCGGTCCTGCGGATCCTGCCGGGCCATCTGGGCGGCCGTCGGGATCGGCAGGCTCGCCGCGCTCGCCGTGACGCGATGGCCGCTCAGCGGCACGGGGGAGACGTAGCCCGAGATCGCAGCGGGCCCCATCGCGTAGCCGTTCGAGGGCTGCGCCGGGCCGCGGCGCGCCACGTTCATCGTCCCGGTGTTCCCGGCGATGATCGTGATCGCGCCCGAGGCGCTCACGCGCTCCACGATGCCGACGTGCAGTCCGGAGAAGATCACCATGTCGCCCGGCTGGGGGTCGTTCCCGGAGCCCGGCTTCCAGCTCCCGTGCTGCTTGGCCCACAGGACGAGATTCGGGACGTAGGCGATGCGCCCGATGTTCGAGACGCCGGCGTGGCGCCACACCCACGTGGCGAAGTCCGCGCACCAGGCCTCGCACGGCCCGTACGGCGTGCAGTTGGATCCGAGCGGCCGCTCGGACGTGCCGAGCTCGCCGCGCATCACGTTGACGATCGAGGAGCGCACGCCGGCGGCAGCACCCGGCGTGGCGGGCTGCACGACCGGCGTGGCGCCGATCTGGAGCTTGTTCATCGCGCCGGCCAGCGCGCGGCGGGTGGCAAGGTCGAGGATGCCGCTCGCGGTCAGGCCATGGCCGCGCTGAAAGCGCTTCAAGGCCAGGCCGGTGGCCGGGCCGAACTGGCCGTCGACGTCGATCGAGGCGCCGAGCGCCGCAAGCCAGCGCTGGAGGATGCGCACGCTCGCGCCCTGTGCGCCCCGGCGCAGCGGCCGGGTGCCCAGCATGGCGGCCCGGTAGGCGGACGCCGACGAGGATGCCGGGGTGGCGGCGCTCGACGGGGTGAGCCCGCCGGTGCTGCTCGCGGCCGCCGCGGCGCCAGAGGCGTGCGTGGCCGGCGCGGCCACGGCGGCCGCGGCCAGGAGGCCCGCCACGGCTGCGGCCAGCCGGCCCGCCGTCGGAGTGGTCGTCGTCCCCGCGTCGCGCGTGCGCGTCACAGTCTCGCCTTCCGTTCGCGCCTACGGGGTTAGCTGACGGGCTCGCGGCTTCCGAGGAAGACGCTAGTCGCGGATCACCGCGACATTCGCCCCAACAACCTGGGTCCCCCGCCCTCCGGTTCGTCCGGAGGCTCGGCGTTGAGCGGCGCACCGTAGCAGACGTCCGGCGACGGTCAAACCGGTCCTGCGGCGGCCGGCGGGCCGCGCCGGGCCGCCGAGGGCCATACTGCGGGCGCCGCTCCCCCGACCGAGAAGGAGACCCCATGGACTTCGCCCTCAGCGACCGCGCCCTCGAGTTCCGCGAGCGCCTGCTGGCGTTCATGGACGAGCGGGTCTACCCGGCGGAGGCGGTGTGGGCCGAGCAGGTCGCCGCGTCGCCCGACATCCACTTCCAGCCGCCGATCGTCGAGGAGCTCAAGGCGGAGGCCCGGCAGCGCGGGCTGTGGAACCTCTTCCTGCCGAACGCCGAGCACGGGGCGGGGCTGACGAACGCTGAGTACGCCCCGCTGGCCGAGATCCTCGGGCGCACGAAGATCGCCTCGGAAGCCTGCAACTGCTCGGCCCCGGACACGGGGAACATGGAGGTCCTCCACGACTTCGGCACCCCCGAGCAGAAGGATCGCTGGCTGCGGCCGCTGCTGGACGGCGACATCCGCTCGGCGTTCGCGATGACCGAGCCCGACGTCGCCAGCGCCGACGCCACGAACATCGCGATGCGGATCGAGCGCGACGGCGACGAGTACGTCCTGAACGGTCGGAAATGGTGGACGACCGGGGCGCTGCACCCGCACTGCCGAATCCTGATCGTGATGGGCAAGACCGACCCCGAAGCGCCGACCTATCAGCAGCAGTCGATGGTGCTCGTGCCGATCGACACCCCTGGCGTGACCGTCGTCCGCAGCCTGCCGGTGTTCGGCTACCACGACACCGAGGGCCACGGCGAGCTGACGTTCGAGGACGTGCGCGTGCCGGCCGACAACATCCTCGCCGGCGAGGGCGCCGGGTTCCTCATCGCCCAGGCCCGGCTGGGCCCGGGCCGGATCCATCACTGCATGCGGGCGATCGGGGCGGCGGAACGGGCGCTCGAGCTCATGTGCGCGCGGGCGGACGCGCGGGAGACCTTCGGGAAGCCGGTCAGCTCGCGGTCGAACATCCGGGACTGGATCGCCGAGTCGCGGATCGACCTCGAGATGGCCCGGCTGCTGGTGATGAAGACGGCCTGGCTCATGGACACGGTCGGCAACCGCCACGCCCGCATCGAGATCGCCGCGATCAAGGTGGCCGTCCCCGAGATCACGCTGCGCGTGGTCGACCGCGCCATCCAGGTGCACGGCGGCGGGGGCGTGTCGGACGACTTCCCGCTCGCGTCGATGTACGCCTACCTGCGCACGCTGCGGCTCGCGGACGGCCCGGACGAGGTCCACAAGCTCTCGATCGCCCGCCAGGAGCTGCGCCGCCACCGGTCGGAGGCCGCCGCGCCGTGACGGCGGCGCGGTCGCGAGGCCGCGGCCCCGCCGGCCCAACCTAGGTCCGGGACGGCTCGGGGTCCGAGAACTCGGCCGGCTGCTTCGCGAGGCCTGCGGTGACGGCGGCGATCTGGTTCGGCGAGCCGATCAGCGCGGCTTGGAGCTCGCTCTCGAGGCGCAGGCCGTCGGCGCGCGCGCCGTTCCACGTCTCGGAGTAGAGCCGCTTGCCGGCCCGGATGGCGTCAGGCGACTTCGCGGCGATCTCGCGGGCGAGCTCCAGGGCCGCGGCGAGCGGGTCGGGCGCCACGCGGGTCACGAGGCCCGCCTCCTGCGCCTCGGCGCCGGACAGGACCCGGCCCGTGAAGGTCAGCTCCTTCGCGACGTCGAGCCGGACGAGCGGCGGGAGCGTGACCGTGATGCCCATGTCGGGCACGAGGCCCCAGCGGATCTCCATGATCGACAGCCGGGTGTCGGGCGCCGCGATCCGGATGTCCGCCCCGAGGGCGATCTGCATGCCGCCGCCGAAGCAGGCGCCGTGGAGCGCCGCGATGACCGGGACGGGCACGCGGCCCCACTCGGTCGCCACCCGCTGGAAGCGGTTGGCATCCTGCCCGGGCTCGCGCTCGAGCAGCGCATCGAGGCCGACCGGCTCGGCCATGAGGCTGGCGATGTCCAGGCCGGAGCAGAAGCTCGGGCCCTCGCCGCTCAGGACGACGGCGCGCACGCCCGGCTCCGCAGCCAGCCGCTCGGCCGCCCCGAGGATGCCCTCGAACATGGCCCGGTCCAGCGCGTTGTGCTTGTCGCCGCGCACGAGGCGCACGACGGCCACGTGGTCGGAGATCTCGATGGCGACGCGGTCGGACACGGGGCGGCAGCATAGTGCGGCCGTGCTGCGGCCGCCGGGCCGCCGTCGCGCCGCGGAGATCCCCTTCCGTAATTTCCCGCAGATCCTGCGGTACAGGACCCTGATGTGGCACCTGCGGACCCGCTGAAAGGATGGCGCCGCGTGACTTCTGGGGTTACAGCATGGGCCTGACCATCGGGCTGATCATCGGTGCGGTCATCGTGCTCGGCGCGATCGCCTTCATCCTGCTCTCGACCGACGTGGTCAAGGGCAACATCGGCGGGCGCCGCACGCTGGAGCGTGCCCGCACGCTGCTGGTCGTCTCCAGCGACGCCCCGACCCGCGCTCGGGGCGACGACTGGACCGCCCACCACGCCGAACACCACCCCGACGTCGAGATCGTGCCCGTGGACCTCTCGTCGGCCGGCGAGGAGTTCGCCGCCTTCCTGGTCGTCCAGGAGGCGGTCAACACCAAGAAGCCCGACGGGATCGTCTGGGTCCTGCACGCCGACGAGAGCCGCCACACCGAGGAGGGTCCCTACGCCATGGCCAAGCGGGAACTGAGCGTCCCGATGGATGCGATCTTCGCCAACGAGGGCGAGTCGCAGGCGGCGAGCGCATGAGCAGCACCGCGCTGGGCATCCTCATCGGCTACGCGATCTTCGCTCTGGTGGGGACGGTCGTGGTCCTCTACATCTTCCGCTCGACGCGTGCCGGGTTCCGAGCCGAGCCCGCCGAGGAGGCCCAGGTCAAGCAGCGGGAGACCGCGTGGGGCCTGCTGGTCGGCCTCTTCATGCTCACGCTCCTCGCGCTGACCATCTTCCAGATCCCGTACTTCTTCAACACCGACGCCAAGGGCGCCCAGCGGGTCAAGCTCGTCGGCCAGCAGTACGCGTTCACGGTCGATCCCCCGCGGGTCAAGGCCGGCGTCCCCACGATCATCAGCTTCACGGTCAAGGACGTCAGCCATGCCGCCGGGATCTACAACCCGAACGGGACCCTGATCAAGCAGGTCAACGTCCTGCCGGGCGTCACCCAGGACTTCAAGCTGACCTTCACCCGGCCCGGCCGGTACCGGATCCGCTGCCTCGAGTTCTGCGGGTTCAACCACCACAACATGCAGACCACGATCACGGCCTACCGCTGATGGAAAGCGCATCCCTCCCGATCTCCAGCGCCCCGGCCGCGGTCATCGACCAGGCCCGGGTCAAGAAGCTCGTCCTCTACTACGTGGGCGCCTCCACGGCCTTCTTCTTCGTGAGCGGCCTGCTCGGCGTGATGATGCGCGAGAGCCAGGCGAACCTCGCGACGCTCGACCCCAAGTTCTTCTACGCGATCATGACCGCGCACGGCCTCGGCGCGTTCGTCGCCTGGGCGGCCTTCGCCGTGATGGGGATCAGCTTCTGGGTCCTCCAGGAGGTCGACTTCCCGATGCGCCGGGCCGGCTTCTCCCTGGCCTGGGCGAGCTGGTGGCTCATGGTTGTCGGCGTCGCGGGCATCGTCGTCACGACGCTGCTGATGGGCTTCGGCGCGTCGTGGGTGTTTCTTTATCCGCTCCCCTTCAACTCCAGCGGCGACTGGAGCGACGCGGCGACCGGGATCTTCTCGGCCTCGGTCCTGCTCGTCGGCCTCTCGATCATCACGTGGTGCCTCGCGATCGTCCACACGACAATCGGCCCGGGCCTGCGCGCCCAGAAGACGGGCGTCCTGAACCGCATCGGCTGCGCGCTGGGCTTCTGCTACATCTCGCCCAAGCGGTTCCCGGTCGACCGCGACCTCCCGTACCCGGTCATCCCGCTGGCCGTCATCGGGATCGACATGGTCATCGCCACGCTCCCGCTGGCCGTCCTGCTCGTCTTCATGGTCATCCAGTCGGCCGACCCCAGCGTCACGGTCGACCCGCTGCTCGCCAAGAACATGCTGTGGTGGTTCGGCCATCCGGTCGTCTACCTGCTGCTGTTCCCGGCCGTGGCGATCTACTACCTGCTCGTGCCGCGCTTCGCCGGCCGCGAGCTCGTCGCCGGCAAGATCGTGGCGTTCGCCTGGTTCATCGCGGTGGTCGTCAACGTCATCGTGTGGGCGCACCACATCTACCTCGACTATCCCCAGGAGACGATCCAGGGCGCGATCAATGTGGCGATGCAGCCGCTGACCTTCACGATCGTGGCCCCCTCGGCCATCAGCCTCTACAGCCTCGCGGCGACGGTCTGGCGTTCGAACTTCCAGTGGACGCCGGCCGCGAAATTCCTCGCCGTGGCGATGACCGGCTGGCTCGTCGCCGGGATGTCCGGCGTCATCAACGCGACGATCGCCCTCGACGTCGTCATCCACAACACGATGTGGATCGTCGGGCACTTCCACAACATGGCCCTGCTGAACATCGGCCTGGTGATCTTCGCCGCGATCTACGCCTTCATCCCGCAGCTGACCGGCAAGGAGTGGTACTCGGACAAGCTGGCCAACTCGCACCTGTGGATGACGACGATCGGCGGCTACGGGATGCTCATCCCGATGCTGATCCAGGGCCTCGACGGGGCGCCGCGGCGCTACGCCGTCCTGCCGAACCAGTACGAGGGCCTCACCCGCCTGACCGTGCCGTTCGTGCTCCTCATGGCGCTCGGCCAGCTCGTCTTCCTCTACAACCTCATCCGCACGCTGCAGGGCGCCAAGCGCGCCCCGGCGCGGGAGACGGTCCGCAACTCGTTCGCGGTGACCGGCGTCGTCGCCGTGCTCGCCCTGGGCGCCTCCTCGGTGGCCTTCGCGGTGGACCAGGGCGCCAAGGAGACCGGCGGCGGAGGCGGCGGCGGCGGGACGACGGTTGCCGACAAGGGCAAGCAGCTCTTCACGGACAACTGCGGCGCCTGCCACACGCTGAAGGACGCCGGCACCAGCGGGACGGTCGGGCCCAACCTCGACCAGCTCAAGCCGACCAAGGCGGCCGTGCTGGCGGCGATCGCGAAGGGCGGCGCCGGGAGCGGGACGATGCCGAAGGACATCGTCACCGGAGCCGACGCGGCGGCGGTGGCGGACTACGTGTCCCAGGCCGCCGGCAAGTAGGCCGCCCGGCGGCCTCGCCGCGCTGCCCGCCTGCCCGGCGGGTTGACCTCCCCGCGCGCGATCGTAGGATGCGCGCCGATGGACGCCGGGGATCTGCACGAACGGAGTCGCGAGATCGAGCGGCTCGACGCCGCGATCGCGGCGGCGGCTGCCGGGGACGGCGGGCTGGTCGTGATCGACGCTCCCGCCGGAATCGGGAAGACCTCGCTGCTCCAGGCGGCGCGCCGGGCGGCGGCCGAGCATGGCACCGTGCTGGCGGCCCGCGCCGCCGAGCTCGAGCGCGAGTTCCCGTTCGGCGTTGTCCGCCAGCTCTTCGAGGCGGCCGTGACCGGTCCCGAGGGGGACAGCGCCTTCGTTGGGGCGGCGGCGCCGTCCCGGGCCGTCTTCGGGGCGCCGACGGCGCCTGAGGCCGCCGACGATCAGGCCGGGAGCTTCGCGATGCTCCACGGCCTCTACTGGCTGACGCTCAACCTGGCCGCAGACGGCCCGCTCGTCCTCGCCGTCGACGACCTGCACTGGACCGACGCGCCGTCGCTTCGCTTCCTCGCCTATCTCGCGCACCGGCTCGAGGGTGCGCCGGTCCTGGTGATCGCGACGGTGCGCACGAACGAGCCCGGCGCGGACGAGCGGCTGCTCGCGGAGATCGTGCAGGACCCGGCGGCAATCCGGATCCGGCCGGCTCCGCTGTCGGCGGCTGCCGCGGCGGAGGTCGTGCGCGACCGCCTCGGCGCGGATCCCGACCCCGCCTTCGCCGCGGCCTGCCACGAGGTGGCCGGGGGCAATCCGCTGCTCCTCGGCCAGGTGCTGGCGGCCCTGGCCGCCGACGGCATCGACGCCACGGCCGCCAGCGCCGCGGCGGTGCGCGAGATCGGACCCCGCGCCCTGTCGAGCGCCGTGCTGCTGCGCCTGGCCCGGCTGCCCGACGCGGCCGTCCGGGTCGCCCAGGCGGTCGCCGTCCTCGGTGACGCGGCCCACGTCGCGCCGGTCGCGGCGCTCACCGGCCTGGACGAGGCCGACGTGGCTGCGGCGACCGGCGCTCTCGCTCGCGCGGAGATCCTGCGCTCCGAGACGCCGCTGAGCTTCGTCCATCCGCTCGTCCGCGATGCGATCTACCGCGATCTCGCGCCGGGCGATCGCGAACTCCAGCACGCGCGGGCGGCGCGGATGCTGATGGACGCCGGGGCGGCGGCCGAGCAGGTGGCCACGCACCTGCTCGCCGTTCCGCCCGCCGGGGATCCCGAGGTGGCGCGCGTCCTGCACCACGCCGGTCGCGCGGCGCTGCGTTCCGGGGCGCCCGACAGCGCCGCCGCCTATCTGCGCCGGGCGCTCCAGGAGCCGCCCGCGGACGACCGGCGGGCCGCGATCCTGTTCGAGCTGGGCGGCGCCGAGGCGAGCACGAACGGCCTGGCTGCCGGGGAGCACCTCCAGGAGGCCTACGACAGCCTCACGGACCCGGTGGCACGGGGCGTGGCCGGCGGCTTGCTGGCGCGGATCCTGATGTTCACCGGCGACCCGGCGGGGGCCGCCGCCGTGGCGCGGCGGGCCGCGGCCGACTTGCCGGACGAGCTCGAGGACATGGCCCTGGCGCTGGTGGCGTTCGAGGCGATGGTCGTGCTCTTCGGGGCCGGCGAGCCGGAGGACGTCGCCGCGCCGCTGGAGCGGGCGCGCACCGAGACGGCGACCGACGGGCCGGGCGCCCGCATGCTCCAGGCCGTAGCCGCGATGTCGTGGGCCTACGGCGGCGGACGGGCCGACGACTGCGTGGCCCTGGCCCTGGCGTCGCTCGAGGACGGACGGCTGGCCGCCGCCGATCCCGGCCTCGGGGCGATCGCGCCGATCGTCGTCCTGGCGCTCGCGGACCGCGACGAGGCCGTCGAGGCCCTCGACGCCGCGCTCGCGGTCGGCTACCGCCATGGCTCGCTCTTCACGATCGCCGGCCTGCACCTGTGGCAGGGATTCGTCCTGTGCCGCCGGGGCGACCTGACCGAGGCGGAGGCCCAGCTCACGGCGGCCGGATCCGAGCTCGACCTCTGGGGCTTCGGGGCCCAGGCGGCCCGGTATACCTCGGCCTTCCTCTCCTCGGTGCGGCTCGAGCGGGGCGATCTGGCGGGAGCCCGTGCGGCGCTGGAGCTCTCGGATGACTCGGGCGATCGGTCCGACGGGGCCCGCTACTGGGTCAACGCCGAGCTCGAGCTGCTGGTCGCCGAGGGCCGCTGGCACCGGGCGATCGAGCGGGCGGACGCCTTCGCGGCCCGGTACCCGCACTACCTCAATCCGGCGTACGCGCGCTGGCGCTCGGCCAAGGCGCAGGCGCTCGACGCGCTCGGCCGCCGCGACGAGGCGATCGCGCTCGTCGAGGCGGAGCTCGAGGCGGCGCGCCACTGGGGCGCGCCGGGCGCCGTCGGCACGACGCTGCGCATCCTCGGGGCGATGAAGCGCGAAGACGGCATCGAGGACCTGCGCGCCGCGGTCGACGTCCTCGCCGGGTCGGCCGCCCGTCTCGAGCTCGCCAAGGCGCTGGCAACGCTCGGGGCGGCCCGCCGGCGCTCGAAGCAGATCGACGCGGCCCGGGAGCCCTTGCGCCAGGCCCTCGAGCTCGCCAGCGTGTGCGGCGCCGACGGCCTCGCCGAGCACGTCCGGACCGAGCTGCGGGCCTCCGGCCTGCGGCCCCGGCGCGACGCGCTCAGCGGCCCCGACGCCCTGACGCCCAGCGAGCGGCGCGTCGCGGACCGCGCGGCCTCAGGCGAGACGAACCGCGACATCGCCCAAGCGCTCTTCGTCACGCCCAAGACCGTCGAGGTCCACCTCTCCAACGCCTACCGCAAGCTCGGCATCCGTTCGCGGCGTGAGCTGGCCGCCGCCCTGGCCGCCACCTGAGACCGGTCCCGAGCCGTGCGCGGGCGCGGTGGCTACCCGTCAGCGTCGCGCTCGGCCACGGCGTTGGGCCCCGGCGGCGGCGGGGCGGCCTTGCGGCCGTGGACCGACTGCCACAGGATGCGGTCGAGCACGTGCTGGGTGACCTGGTCGGGCTTGTCGAGGTTCAGCGAATGGGACAGCCGGGCGTTCGCGGCCGTGGCCGGGTTGCGGGCGAGCAGGTCGACCTGCGGCGGCACGAGCGTGTACGGCGCGGGGTTCTTCGCCGAGGTGTCGAAGGCGTCGTACATCGGCGTGGCCAGCCGGTCGGCGAGCCCGAGCGGCCGCATCCCGAGGATGAGCTGCATGGAGCGGATGACCGAGAGGAAGTCGTAGCGGGTGTGGATGACCGCGCGCCGCTTGGCGAACGGGCTGATGACCGCGGCGGGGATGCGGTGGGCGTCGACGTGGTCCGCGCCGTCCTGGGAGTCGTCCTCGATCACGAAGATCGCCGACTGGCGCCAGATCTTCGAATGCGACACGAGATCCACGATGCGGCCCAGGGCGTCGTCGTTGTCGGCGATCATCGCCTTTGGCGTGCGCCGGCCGGGGTCGGTGCCGTTCGTGTGGTCCGAGGTGAGGGTCAGGTACGTGAAGCGGGGGACCGCGTTCGCCGCCAGCTGGGACTGGAAGCGCTTCTCGAAGCACTCGTACCGTGACTCGGCCTTGGGCTCGGCGCCCGCGGGGAGCTTCGTGTCCCAGACCGGGTTGCCCGAGATCGCGTTGCGCCCGATGTAGGCGTCGTTCGGGTAGCAGCCGAACGGATTGCCCAGGTCGGACTTCTCGAACTTGCGCTCCACGAGCTGGCCGGCCGGCGAGCTGACCGGGACGTCCTTGTCGGGGATGATCTTCTTCGGCACGACGCCGGCCACGGCCTCGCCGTAGTTGAAGTAGGAGATCTTCTGGCGCTCGGCCTGGTCGAACAGGAAGCCGCTCCCGGGCCACGTGACGCCGTAGACGCCGAAGTCGTACGGGCGCTTGCGGTCCGCGTAGTTCTGGAACCAGTTCTTGTGGACGTAGTCCGATACTGCGCCGGCCGAAGCCCAGAAGTGGCCGTCGATCGACGCCTCGGAGTTGGCGAACACGTGGTCCAGGAGCGGGAAGCGGTCGACCAGGGCGTGGAAGTTGGGCGTGACGGCGCGGCCGAACAGCGACAGCTTGCGGTCCCCGTCGCCGCGGCTGACGTCTCCGAGGATCTGGTCGTAGGTCCGGTTCTCACGGACGACGTAGAAGACGTACTTGATCGGCCCGCCGGCGCGCAGCGGCGTGCCCTTGGGCGGCCGCTGGGCGTTCGACGGCGTGATCTGGCGCGACGCCCCCGGCGTGAGCGCCCGGATCCGGGCGTCGCTGGGGAGGTCCAGGACTCCGGCGCGGCCCGTGACGAGCAGCGGCAGGTACTGGAACGAGCCGATCTGGTTGTCGTTGTTGCGCGGGCTCTCCGGGTTGGGGCCGCGCGGGTTGGGCCCGACGCCGAGCCCCTTGGCCGCCAGCCACACGAGCTTGGAGCAGCGCGCGGCGCGGCGGGCATCGCAGGGGAACGCGGCCGGCGTCGCGGCGACGGCGGCCGGGTACTCGGCCGTCGGGATCCGCCCGATCAGCGACCACGCCCGCGGGCTGCCCTTCGGCTGGCGGGCGGCGGGGAGCGCGAAGGCGGCCAGCTCGTCGCCTCCTGCCTCGGCGACCCACAGGCGGGCACCGTCCGGCGTGACCGCGACGTCGACCGGCGAGGTGCCGAGGCCCTGCGGGCGCTCGACGGAGAGGGTCCGGAGCAGGCGCAGCGCCTTCGTATCGAGCACGGCCACCTGGTCGGAGTTGGCGATCGCCACGTACGCGCGGTCCGCCTTGGGGTCCAGGGCGATGCCCTCCGGGTGCGAGAACTGGGCGCCGACCTTGATGTCCTTGACCTTGGTGCCAGCGTCGAGGTCGATGACCGAGACGGTGCCCGGCGCCTCGTTCGAGACCAGGCCGTAGCGCCCGTTGGGCGTGATCGCCGCGCCGTAGGGGTAGTCCCCGGTCGGCACGTAGCGCACGGCGCGCGTGGCGGTGTCGACGATCGCGGCCGCGTCGGCGAGGTTCAGCGGCACGAGCAGGCGCGAGCCGTCGGGCGCGACCGCGAGGCGGTCGGGCCACGCGACGAGGTTCTTCGGATTCGAGCTGAGCGGCGGGAAGGCCTGCGGGACGGTGGCGCCGGCGGGCGGCGGCACGGCGATCGTCCCGGTCTCCGAGGCCCGGCCGGCGGCACCGTAGGAGAACACGTGGATGACGTCGCCGTCGCGTCCTGGCAGGCCGGGGCGGGCCTGGTCGGCGTGCCCCGAGTCGGCGACGCCCGACACGTACGCAACTCGCCGCTTCGGATCCATCGCGACGCCGCCGCTCGCACCGGGCACCGGCAGGATCTGCACGACGCGCCGGGTGCGCACGGCGACGATGCGCACGTCGTTGCGGCCCCGCCCGGTCGAGACGGTCCAGTAGAAGCGGCCGTCCGGCGTGAGCGCGGCGCCGGTCGGGAAGTTCCCGAGCGGCGGGCTGAGGCGTCCGGCGGGCCGGAGCAGCCGGCCGTTTCCGAGCAGGCCGGACCGGGGCCCGACCTGGCTGGTGCTGACGGCGGCAACGGCGACCGCGGCGGTTGCGCTGGCGGCCAGGGCGGCGGCGAGTGTGGCGGCACGGCGGCGAGAGGTCATCCCGGGTGATCCTAGCCCGGCCGCCGCGGCCGGTGTGTCGGGCCGGTGAACGGTGCGGCGCGGTGCGGCGCCTCAGGCGACCGGCCGCAGCCGGCGGAAGGGCTCGCCGTCGCGCAGGGCCTTCACGACGGCGTCCACCATGCCGTCGCCGTCGTCGCGGCGGCCGTCGGTCACGGCCGCGACGATCTCGCGCTTGCGGGCGATGAGGGCGGCCATCGTTTCGTCGATCGTCTCGGCGGCGAGGAGGTACCAGGCGGTGACCGCGTCGTGCTGGCCGATCCGGTGGCAGCGGTCCTCGGCCTGGTCGTGCAGGGCGGGGGTCCACTCGAGCTCCAGGAACGCGACGTTCGAGGCGCGGGTGAGCGTGATGCCCTGGCCGGCCACCCGGGTCGCGGCCACCAGCAGCGGCGATCCCTTCCCGGCCTGGAACTCGCGCACCGCCGCCTCGCGGCGCTCGGCCGAGTCGGCGCCCAGGATGTGCAGCGCCGCCGGGAACCGCTCGAGCACGGCCTGCTGGACCTCGACGTGGCGGGCGAAGACGACGAGCGGCTCTCCGGAGGCGAGGAAGTCGTGGATCCAGGCCAGCGCGCCGGCGAGCTTCCCGCGGGCAGCGAGCCGCCCGAGCGCGGTGAGCTGGGCCAGGCGCTCGGCCCGCAGCGTGGCGGCGATGCGGGCGTCGAGCTCGGACAGGTCCAGCGGCTGCTCGCGCAGCCAGGCGATGAGGTCGCGCTCGGCGAGCCGGTACTCGGGCTCGTTGTCCAGGGCGATCGGGACGACGACCTGGCGCTTGGCCGGCAGCTGCGGGAGCACCTCGGACTTGCGGCGGCGCACGAAGCAGCGCCGGCGCAGGTGCCAGTGCAGCCGCTCCTCGCTCTGGCTCCCCTGGAACTGGCGCGAGAAGCGCGCGCCCGAGCCGAAGTCCTCCAGCCGGCCGAGCACGCGCAGCTGAGCGATGAGCTCGTCGGCGTGGTTGAGCACGGGCGTGCCGGTGAGGGCCAGGCGCAGCCCGTCGTCCGGGACCGCCGCGGCGAGCCGCCGCACCGCCTGGGTCCGCTTGGCCTGCGGGTTCTTGCAGTAGTGGGACTCGTCGACGACGAGCGCACGGGGCCGCCGGCGGGCCAGGGCCTCGCGGTGGGCCGCGACGATCTCGTAGTTCAGGAGCGTGATGTCGGCCGGCGCCGTGAGCGCCCCGCGGCCGGTGACCACCGCGACCGACCGGTGCGGAAGCCACCGCTCGGTCTCGCGGCGCCAGTTCAGCTTCAGCGAGGCAGGGCAGACCACGACGGCCGGGTAGGCGCCGTCGGCCTCGAGCGTGGCGAGGGCCTCGACCGTCTTCCCGAGGCCCTGCTCGTCGGCGAGGAAGGTGCGCCGCGCGTCGAGCGCGTAGCGGACGGCGGCCCACTGGAACGGCTCGAGCGTGCCGCCCAGCTCGGCGGCGGCGGCGTCGATCGGGTCGGCGGCGGTGGCGCGGGACCGGCGCACCGCCGCCGCGGCCTGCGCGGCCTCGGCCCGCAGGGCGTCCAGGGCGCCGGCGGCCGCGGCGGTGGGAACCACGCCGTGCGCGGCGAGGAAGCCGTCGAGCTGGTCGACCAGCCACGGGTCGAGCGGCAGCGACCGCTCCCCGCCGGAGGCCGGCAGGGCCCGGAAGGCGGCGGCGGCGTCCCGGTCCCAGAGCACGTCGAGCTCGAAGAAGTCGCCGGTCAGCCGCTCCACGAGCGCCAGGCGCGCCGGCGGCGGGTCGTCGCCGTGCTCGGCGGCGACGAGGCAGCGGTCGGCGGCGGCGTCGAGGCGGGCGGCGTCGAGCGCGCGCAGCTCCCGGGCCGCCGCGCGGCTGAACGGCACCAGCAGCCGCCCGTCGTGCTCCTCGGCGTCCGCGGCCAGCGCGGCCGGAACCGTGCCGGCCCGCGTCTCCAGGACCCACCAGCCGCGGCCTGCGTGCCGCGCGGTCTTCACGTGCCCGACCCAGCGCCCGTCCACCCCGTGCAGCCACGCCGCGACCTCGTCGCTGGCCGTCAGCTCCGGGAAGCGCCGCAGGATCTCGGCGACGTGGGCGCCGGCCCAGTCGTCGGCCGGCGCCCACCACTCGCGGGTGTCCCAGTCGAAGCGCCGGTACGGGATCGTGCGCACCGCCTCGACGATCTTCGCGTCGTACGGGAAGGCGAGCACGACGATCGGCTCGCCGCCGGCGCCCGGGCGGAGCTCGACGTTCGGGCGGCCGGGCACGAGCTCCATGCGGCCACCGTAGCTCACGGTCGCAGCGGCCCGGCGGGCCGCTGGTCAGGCGCGCACGACGATCTCGACTTTGCGGCTGCGGTGCAGCGAGCACGTGCCGACGTAGACCCCGGCGCGGGCCAGCGGCACCGTCAGCCGCTGCCCGGGGGAGACGATGAACGGCCCGATCGTGTGGACCTGGCGATCGCGGTTGACGATGCGCAGCGTGTCGCCGACCCGGCCGACGATCCGGTTCGGCACGACCGACAGGCGTTCCCCGCGCGCGAGCCGGGCCGCAGCGCCGGGCGGGACGTCGATCGAGATGGTCGCGCCCGCCCGCGGAGGCGGCGGGTCCCGATCCGGCCCGCCGAGCAGCAGCGCGGCGGCGAGCGCCGCCGCCGCGAGCGCCGAGGCGCCCGCGACGGCGGCCAGCACCGTGCGGCGTTTCGTCCCTGCGGGCGGCTGCGACCGGCCGCTAGGTGCGCGCGACGGCATCGAACGTCAGCGTCCCGGCCTTCGCGAACGTGAGGGTCACCGGCACCTTCTCGCCGGCGGTGATCGGCTTCACCAGCTCCATGAGCATGATGTGGTAGCCGCCGGGCTCGAGCTTCACGGTCTTGCCGGCGGGAATCGGAATGCTGTCGACCTGCTTCATGCCCTTCATCGAGTCCATCTCCGTCGTCGACATGCTGCCCCCGTCCGAGCCCATCGAGCCGGTGGTCTCGTGCAGCTCCGCCATGCCGGCGATCGACTTCGGGACGCTGGCCTGCGTGAGCATGTCCCCGTCCTGGCTGCTGATCGTCAGGTAGACGGCCCCGTTGGTCTGCTTCGGCGCGGTCACGCGCGTCCACGCCCCGGTGACGTCGATCGACGCCGTGTCGGTGCCGCTGTCGCTGCCGCACGCGGCGAGGCCGAGTCCCGCTGCCAGGGCAACGGCGGCGGTGACGGTGAGCTTGCGGATCATCGTGGTGCTCCTTGGTCGGAATGGTGGGTGAACGTCAGCCGCGCTGCCCCGCCAGCACGGTGCGCAGGTCGGCCGCGATCGGCCCCGAGCCGGTGCCGAACGGCCACTCGACGCGGACCGTCCCGCGGTCGTCGACGGCGTAGACCTGCGCGGTGTGCGACACGTCGTAGTTCCCGTCCTGGTCCGGCGTGCCGAGCTCGTGGCTGGCCCGGAAGGCCCGCTCGGCCCGCCGCAGCGCCGCCGGATCGGTCGTGCGCAGCGCGTGCCAGGACCGGAAGAAATGGCTGAGATAGCCGTTGAGGACCGCCGCGGTGTCGCGCCGGGGATCGACGGTGACCATCGCGAAATCGACCCGGCGCCGCTGGCTGGCGGGCAATCGCGACAGTGCGCCGCGCACGTCGGCCAGCGTGGTCGGGCAGATGTCCGGGCACATCGTGTAGCCGAAGTAGACGAGCAGCAGGCCGTCCTGCTTCGCCCGCATCGTCATCGCCGCGCCGCGCCCTGCGGGGGAGCGGTCCGGCAGCGTCACCGCGCCGACGCGCAGCGGCGGCGCGCGCGTGACGCCCTGCAGCGTCCGCGGGCCACCGGCGCCGTCGGCCGTCGGGCCGCCCGCCGTCGTGCGTCCGCAGCCAGCCACGCTGCCCGCGGCGACGGCGCACGCGGCAAGCACGCCGGCCACGGCAAGCCGCCGCCGGCGTGCCCGGGATGTCCCAGGCATGAAGTCCTCCAGTCGGTCGCGACCGGCGCAGGCGCGCCGGCCTCCTCTAGGCCAGGAGGGCGGCCGGCGGGCCGCGCGGCGGCGCGGCGGGGGCGAAGCGGTCGCGGGCGGCGCCGAGCACGGGCCGGCGCGGCCAGCCGGTGCGGCGGGCACGGCGCGGCGCAGGACGACGGCGGGCTGCAAGGCGGGCGATGCGCTCCTCGCCGAGGTAGCGGCCCGCGAGCAGCGGCAGCGCCAGCGCGAGGAAGGGCAGCAGGGTGAGGGCCGGCGCGCCGGCGAACACGATCGCGAGGGCGATCGCGGCGGCGATGAGCGGAGCGAGGAGGAGCCGGCGCCGGCGCATCGGGCGGCACGCTATCGCGTTCACGGCCCCCGGCGCCGGCACCGTAGTCGTCCCGGACCCGCGTCCGCCGAAGCTCCGGTGTTCGGGCCGCTCCAGGGCGGGCATCCTGCGAACTGCCCGTGCATCCCAGGGAGGAGATTTCATGACCGGCACCACGGCGGCTCCTGCCCCGGAGTCCGCGACCGCTCGCCTCGACGATGCGTCGGCCACGCGCATGGACGACTACGTCGCCCGGGCGCGGGCGGCGGCAACGGCGTTCCGCGCACTGGACCAGGAGGCCGTCGACCGCATCGTGTGGGCGATGGTCGTGGCCGGGCTCGAGCACGCGATCGAGCTGGCCGAGCTCGCGATGGAGGAGACCGGCTTCGGTGTGTTCGAGGACAAGGTCGTCAAGAACTACATCGCGACCGAGTTCCTCTTCGACTACCTCAAGGACAAGAAGTCGGTCGGCGTGATCGCCGAGGACCGCGAGCGCGGGATCCAGGAGGTCGCCGAGCCGATCGGCGTCGTGCTGGCGCTCCTGCCGATCACCAACCCGACGTCCACGGCGCTCTTCAAGTCGATCGTCGGAGCCAAGACCCGCAACGCGATGCTGTTCCGGCCCTCGGCCCGGGCCGCGCGCTGCGCGCTGCGCGCGGTCGAGGTGCTCCAGGCCGCCGGGGAGGAGGCTGGCCTGCCGCCGCACGCGCTGCAGGTGATCCCCGACCCGACCCTCGACATCTCGCAGTACCTCTTCCACCACGACGGGGTCGACTTCATCTGGACGACCGGCGGCCCGAAGGCCGTGGCGGCGGCGAACGCGGCCGGCAAGCCCTGCATCAGCGTCGGCTCGGGCAACGCGCCGGTCTACCTGCACGGGTCTGCCGACGTCCCGATGGCGGTTGTGGACATCCTCGTCTCCAAGACCTTCGACTCGTCGGTGATCTGCCCGGCCGAGCAGACCTGCGTGGTCGACGAGGCGATCTATGACGACGTGGTGGCGGAGTTCGAGCGCATGGGGGCCCGGCTGCTCAGCGAGGACGAGACTGGCCGGCTGGCCCGGGCGACCATGACCGACGACGGCACGATGGAGCTCGCGGCGCTCGGCCGCTCCTGCGTGGATCTCGCCTCGCTCGCGGACATCCCGGCGGACGCCCGCGACAAGGTCCTGCTCGCGGCGCTCCCGTCCGACCTCGGCGCCCTCGCGGAGCATCCCTTCATCGCCGAGAAGCTCATGCCGGTGCTCGGCCTCGTGCGCTCGCCATCGGTGCAGCACGGCATCGACGCCTGCGTGCTGGTGACCGAGCACGACGGTCTCGGCCACACCTCGGCGGTCTACGCCCGCGACGAGGACGTGATCCAGCGGTTCTCGATCGCCGTGCGGACCGGCCGCATCCTCGTGAACGCCCCGACCGCGGTCGGGGCGCTCGGCGGGGTCTACAACTCGATGACGCCGACGTTCTCGCTCGGCTGCGGCACTTGGGGCGGCTCCATGACCACCGACAACGTCAACTACCGCAATCTCCTGAACATCAAGACCGTCTCGCGCCGGCAGGCGCCGCCGCAGTGGTTCCGCGTCCCGTCCGACACGTACTTCAACGCCGGGTCGCTCGACAGCCTGCGCACGGTGCAGGCGCGCCAAGTCGTGATCGTCACCGACCCGGGCACCGAGCAGCGCGGCACGACCGACGAGGTGCGGGCCCACTTGGCCGGCGGCGCGTCCGTCCACGTCTTCTCGGCCATCTCCCCCGAGCCGCCCGAGTCGGAGATCCGGGCGGGCGTCGCGGTGCTCGACGAGCTGAATCCCGACCTCGTGATCGCCGTCGGCGGGGGCTCGGTGCTCGACGCCGCCAAGGCGATCCGGCTGTTCCACGAGAGCCCCGAGCTCACGATGCGCGAGCTCTCGTTGCCGTTCCTCGACGCCCGCAAGCGAGTCGCCCAGTACCCGCAGGTGCAGCACGCGGCCCGCCTGGTCGCGATCCCGACGACGTCGGGGACCGGGTCAGAGGTGTCCCCCGCCGCCGTGCTCACGGCCGACGGCCGCAAGGTGACCCTGGTGGACTACTCGCTGGTTCCAGACATGGCGATCGTCGAGCCGAAGCTCACGCTGTCGATGCCGCCGGACATGACCGCCGACACCGGGGTCGACGCGCTCACCCACGCCCTCGAGGCGGCGGTGTCGATCTTCGCCTCGCCGTTCACCGACGCGTTCTGCATGCAGGCGATCAACCTGATCCTCGACGCCTTGCCCCGGGCCGTCGCCGACGGCTCGGACCTCGCGGCGCGGACCGCGATGGCCAACGCGGCGACGATCGCCGGGCTGGCCTTCTCGAACGCGTTCGTCGGCGTCGATCACGCCCTGGCGCACGCCGTCGGGGCCCGGTTCGGGATCGCGCACGGGCGCGCCTGCGGGATCTTCCTGCCGCACGTGCTGCGCTACAACGCGTCGCTGCCGTCGAAGTTCATGCCCGCGCCGGGCTACTCGGCCTACGTCGCGCCGGAGAAGTACGCCCAGGCCGCCTGGGTCCTCGGCGTCGGCGGGCGCGACGAGGCCGCCCGCCGCGAGACGCTGTTCGCCCGCGTCGACGACCTGCTGCAGACCGTCGGGATCCCGCCGTCGCTGGCGGCGATGGGGATCGCGCGCGACGAGTTCGACGCCGCGCTGCCGGATCTCGCCCGGGCGGCGTTCACCGACGCCAGCATGCGGACCAACCCGCGCATCCCGCTGCTGGGGGAGCTGGTCGAGCTGCTGATCGCGGGGTACGAGGGGCGAGCGGAGGCGTAGCGGCAGCCTCGCGGCCGCCGGCGCTGCGCCGGTCCGCGCGGGGCCGCCTGCCGGGGGGCGCGTTCCGCGGGGCCGCCTGCCGGGGGGCGTTCTCCGCGGGGCCGCGAGGACGGGCCGGACGGCGCCCCGTCTCCGCGGGGCCGCGTGCCGGGGCGGACGGTCAGCCAGGGGGAGGCATCGGCAGGGGCGTGGCCGCTGAAGCAGGTCATGGACGGTTCAGCGGACACCCCTCGTGGATTGCCGGCGTGTGGGCGCCGCCGTGCGCCTCTCATTCCACGGGCGCGCGGTTCGGCGGCGAATTTTTCGCCAAGCTGGCCCGCGGGCCGGATCCGATCCAGAATTGACACCCACGCGGTGCCAAACCTGGATCGGACAGACGGTCCTCGTAGACGATCATCGCGACCGCCGGGCCCCCCCACGTGGCGGCGACCCGCCAATCCGCTTCCCTAGATGACTCGCATGGCCTGCGGAGCGGCTTGCCGGTGTGCGGAGCGGCGTGCCGGCCTGCGGGCGGCGGACCTGCGCGCCGCTACCCCGCCGGCAGCACCCAGCCGGCCATCGCGGCGGCGTGCGCCGCGGCGGCGGCGATGACCAGCACGTGGAAGACCTCGTGGAAGCCGAACGTGGCGGGCCACGGATTTGGCCGCTGGGTGGCGTAGATGACCGCGCCGGCCGAGTAGAGCAGCCCGCCGAGGCCCAGGAGCAGCAGCGGCCACAGCGGCAGCCCGGAGATGAGCTGCGGGAGCGCGAGCAGCGCTGCCCAGCCGAGCGAGAGGTAGGTGGCCGCCGTGAGCCAGCGCGGCGCGCCGATCCACAGGACCGAGAGGAGCACGCCGGCGATGGCGCCGGCCCAGACGCCGATGAGGACCGCCGCCTGCGTGGCGCCGTGCAGCACGAGGAGGGCGATCGGCGTGTAGCTCGCCGCGATGAACACGAAGATCGTGCTGTGGTCGATGCGCTGGAGGAGCGGGCGCCAGCGCACGTCCCAGCGCCAGCGGTGGTAGAGGCCGCTGCCGGCGAACAGCGCGCACAGGCCGGCGCCGTAGACGATCGCGGCGGCCCGGGGGAGCCCGGCCGGCGCAAGGATCACGACGGTCACGGCGACGGCGATCGCCGCAATCGAGGCGTAGGCGTGCGAGACGCCGCGCAGCCGGGGCTGGCCCAGGCGGGCCGCGAGATCGTGCGCCCGGCTCATGCCGCGGCCTGCGCTTCCATCAGGCGCCGGACGCGGCCTTCGTCGACGTGTGCCGGCTCGGTTTCGGCGATGAACTCGTTGACGGCGGCCACGAACGCAGCGGGCTCGTCGCGGAACGGGAAGTGCCCGGCGTCGCCGAAGACGACCAGGCGGCTGTGCGGCATGAGCTCGTGGGCGGCCCGGCCGTGCGCGACCGGGATCATGGGGTCGCGCGCTCCCCAGATGATCAGGGTCGGCATCTCGGCGGCGAGGTAGAGGCGGTCGCTCGCGTTCACGCGCTGCCCGCCGGGATCGATGATCGAGCGGGCGGTGTGGAGGAATGCGCGCAGCGCGTCGGCGTCTTCCAGCGTGGCGAACCCGTCGGCAATTCCGCTGATGTCGGGGCTCGGGCGCAGGCCGAAGCGGCCCAGGAACCGGCCGGCTGCCGCGCCGGCGCCCAGGAGGCCGGTGCTCGCCAGCACCGGCAGGACCCAGTCCGAGCCGGGCAGCGTGGCCGCGCGCAGCATGAGGTGCACCTCGCGCCCCAGGCCGCCGCTCGACACGAGGACCAGGCGCTCGGTCCGCTCGGGGAACTGGTAGGAGAACTGCATCGCGATCCCGCCGCCCAGCGAGTGGCCGACGACGGTCGCGTGATCGTGGCCCAGCGCGATCATGAGATCGCGGGCGCCGCTGGCGTACGCGCCCAGCGAGTAGTCCCCCATCGGCTTGGCGGACTCGCCGTGGCCGAGCAGGTCGGGCGCGATCACCGTGTGGCGCTCGGCCAAGCCGGGGAGCACGTCGCTCCAGCTGTCCGAGCTCGAGGTGATGCCGTGGAGGAGCAGCAGCGGCGGGCCCTCGCCGAGGGTCCGGTAGGAAACCTCGTGCCCATGAAGGCGGATGCGGCGGGGCTCGCCCGCCCCGCGCGGTCCGGCGGAATGAGATGGCATTGGGCGATGATACACCGATCAACGTCACATGAAACAGCGTAGAATCCCCTCCATGGCCCGCCCCGACGCCCCCGGCATGACCATCGACGAGCTCGCTCGGGAGTCCGGGATGACCGTGCGCAACATCCGCGCCCACCAGTCCCGCGGCCTGCTCCCGCCGCCTGAGGTCCGCGCGCGCACTGGTTACTACGGGCCCGACCACGTCGCCCGGCTGCGCCTGATCCAGGAGCTGCAGGGCAACGGCTACAACCTCGCCGCGATCAAGCACCTCCTCGGCCGCGCGGATGGCTCGACGGAGGACGTCATGCGCTTCGCCGCCACCCTGCTCGCGCCGTTCGAGACCGAGCAGCCCGAGATCGTCGAGCTGGCCGAGCTGGCGCAGCGCTTCGGCCGCGATCCCGGCGGCAAGCTGCTCGCCAAGGCGGTGCGGCTCGGGCTGGTCCTGCCGCTGGGCGACGACCGCTACGAGGTGCCCAGCCCCGCGGTGCTGAGCGCGGGGGAGGCGCTCGTCGCGATCGGCGTCCCCCTCGGCAAGGCGCTCGACATCGCCGAGCGCATGACCCGCCACGCCGACAGCGTGAGCGAGACGTTCGTGAAGCTGTTCCTCGCGCAAGTGTGGCGCCCGTTCGAGGAGGCCGGCCGCCCCGAGGCCGAATGGCCTGAGGTCAGCCGCACCCTCGAGGCCCTGCGCCCGCTCGTGAGCGAGGCGTTCGTCGCCGTGTTCAACCAGCGCATGACGCGCGGCGTCGAGCGGGCGTTCGGGCGGGAACTGGAGAAGCGCGCGAAGGGGTAGGGGATCGCCGCGCGGCCCGGTACGGTGCGCCGCATGTCCGCCTCCGCCTACCCGCCCATCGAGGACCACGGCCTGATCGGCGACCTCCAGACCACGGCGCTGGTCGCCCGGAACGGGAGCATCGACTGGTTCTGCGCCCCCCGCTTCGACTCCCCGAGCATCTTCGCCGCGCTCCTCGACTCCGAGAAGGGGGGCCACTTCGCGATCGCCCCGGTGGTGGAGAACTGCGTCGTCAAGCAGCTCTACCTGCCGGACACGGCCGTGCTGGTCACCCGCTTCCTCACCGAGGACGGGGTGGGCGAGGTCATGGACTTCATGCCGATCCACGATCCGGAGGTGGCGTCGGACGTGCACCGGATCGTGCGGATCGTGCGCACCGTGCGCGGCGAGCTGACCTACCGGATGCGGTGCGCCCCGCGGCTGGACTACGGCCGCCAGCAGCACGGCCTGGAGCTCACCGAGCACCACGCCACCTTCACCAGCCCCCAGACCGAGGTCGCGCTGCACTCCACCGCTGCGCTCACGCGGGACGGGCAGGACGTGACCGCGGAGTTCCGGCTCGAGGCCGACCAGGTGGCCGGCGCGATCTTCGCCACTGGCGACACGGACTTCCCGGAGGGCGCGCTGGGGCGCCAGCGCGTCGGGACCTACTTCGACCAGACGATCCGCTTCTGGCGCGACTGGATCGGGCAGTCGACCTACACCGGCCGCTGGCGGGAGATGGTCGCGCGCTCCGCGATCACGCTCAAGCTCATGACCTACGCGCCGTCTGGCGCGCTGGTCGCGGCCCCGACCGCCGCGCTGCCCGAGCAGGTCGGCGGCGGGCGCAACTGGGACTACCGCTTCACGTGGATCCGCGACGCGTCGTTCTCGCTGTCGGCGCTCATGAACCTCGGGTTCACCAGCGAGGCCGAGGCGTTCCTGGCCTGGCTGGCCGACCGCGTGCACGAGCAGGCGGGCGACGAGTCCGGCCCGCTCAAGATCATGTACCGGGTCGACGGCTCCTCGGACCTCGACGAGCAGGAGCTCGGCCACTTGGAGGGATACAAGGGCTCGCGGCCCGTCCGCATCGGCAACGGCGCCGCCGACCAGCTCCAGCTGGACATCTACGGCGAGGCGATCGACGCGATCCACAGCGCGGTGATGCTCGGCCGCTCCCTGTCCTGGAACGCGTGGGGGCGGCTCTGCGACATCGTCGACTGGCTCGCCGACAACTGGGACCAGCCCGACGAAGGCGTGTGGGAGACGCGCGGCGGCCGCCAGGCGTTCGTCTACTCGCGGATCATGTCGTGGGTCGCGTTTGACCGGGCGCTGCGGATCGGGGCGATGCGCGGCCTGCCCGGCGACCGGGTGGCGTGGCGCACTGCGCGCGACGCCATCTACCGCCAGGTGATGGAGCAGGGCTACGACGCCGAGCAGGGCGCCTTCGTCCAGCACTACGGGACCGACGTGCTCGACGCGGCGGTGCTGAAGATGCCGCTCGTCGGGTTCATCGCGCCGCAGGACCCGATCTGGCTCTCGACGCTGGACCGGATGGCGCAGGAGATCGTCTCCGACAGCCTCGTCTACCGCTACAACCCCTCGGCCTCGCCCGACGGGCTGGAGGGCGATGAGGGCACGTTCTCGCTCTGCACGTTCTGGTACGTCGACGCGCTCGCCCGGGCCGGGCGCCTGAACGAGGCCCGCCTGACCTTCGAGAAGATGCTCACCTACGCCAACCACCTCGGGCTCTACTCCGAGGAGATCGGGCCGACCGGGGAGCAGCTCGGGAACTTCCCGCAGGCCTTCACGCATCTCGCCCTCATCAACGCGGCGGTGCGGCTCGACGCGCGGCTCAACGGGGAGCAGTCGGAGTCCTGGTCGCTGGCGTGAGCGGCGCCGGGCCGGTGCTGGCGTTCAGCCGCGAGGGCACCGTCCCGCAGTGGGCGGTCCTCCTGATCCTCGCCGTCCCGGTGGTGATCATGGCGTTCCTCCTGATCCGCGGCATCCGCTTGCGGGCCCGGCAGGAGCAGATTCGCGCCGGCCGGCTCGCGCGCCGCGTCGACGGGATCCCGCTCGGCTCCGCCGATCGCATCGCCGACGGCGGGCAGGTGCCATGGCAGAACCTGCTCGAGGCGCTCGCAGTCCGGCCGGAGGACCACGGCCCGGCCGGCGGGATGCCCCACGACGAGGGCTGGGCGGGCACGATGCTCGGCCTGAAGTCGCGGATGTCGAGCGGAACGGGCCCGTCCGAGCCGCACGTCTACTGGGGCGAGCGGCACGGCCGCCAGGTGCTCATCCGCCTCGGAGCCGACGAGAAGCTCGAAGGCGGGATGCTGACCACGAACCGGCGCCTGATCGAGGTGACCCTCGTGCGCGCGCAGTTTCCGCCGTTCGCGCTGCGCGGCCACGGCGGCAGCGTGGAGCCCGCCGACGGCACGGGTCCGCTGCCCGGAACCGTGGCCGCGGTGATCGTCTCGCTCGAGCCGGCGCCCGACGTGTGGCGCAAGCTCCAGATCGTCGCCGGACCCGAGGGCATCGTTGCGCAGCGGCCCCAGCTCGACGACTTCGTGAGCGGCTGGATCTACGACCTGTGGCTGCTCGAGCGGCTCGCGACCGCAGCTGGCGCGCCGCCGCTTGACCGCAGGCGCATCGGCCCGGCGTTCACGATTCCCTACGGAATGGGGCTGGCGCGGTAGCCGCTCCGTAGTTTGCCCCGGCCTGTCCTGGCCGCCGCGGGGGAACCACGGATGGATCCCGGTGCGCGTGCCGGATGCGAGGGCCGGCAGGCCGCCCTACCGTCGTCCCCGCTGTTGCCAACACGAAGCGGGGTGAAGTGAGGGATGGGGACCTCCAAGGTCCAGCGTGTGCCGATCGTCGCGATGCCGCCGGAGCGGTTCGCCACGGTGGCCGGAGCTGAGCAATGGGCCGAGTTCGAAGACCTGATCAACCGTGCGGGCGAGGCCTTGCGCGGCCGGGTGATCTGGAGCGTGAACTCCACCGCCCGCGGCGGGGGGGTGGCCGAGATGCTCCTGTCGCTCACCGCGTACGCCCGCGGCGCGGGCGTGGACTCCCGCTGGGCGGTCATCGAGGGCGACCCGGACTTCTTCCACGTCACGAAGCGGATCCACAACCACCTCCACGGCCACGCCGGCGACGGCGGCGAGCTCGGCCCGGCCGAGCACGCGATCTACGAGCGCACGCTGGCCGCCAACGCCTCCGACCTCGCCAAGCTCATCCGTCCGCAGGACATCGTGCTGCTGCACGACCCGCAGACCGCCGGCCTCGTCGACGCCGTCAAGGAGCGCGGCGCCAAGGTGATCTGGCGCGCCCACATCGGGCTGGACCTTCCGAACGACATCGCCCGGAATGCGTGGGACTTCCTGATCCCCTACGTCGTCAACGCCGACGCGTTCGTCTTCTCGCGCAGCGCCTACGTGTGGGAAGGGCTGCCCGAGGACAAGATCACGATCATCCCGCCGTCGATCGACGCCTTCTCGGCGAAGAACATCGGCCTCACGCCGCCGCACGTCCTCGGCGTGCTGAACGCCGCGGGGCTGCTCGACGAAGGCGAGTACGGCGACCCGACGTTCGCACGCCGGGACGGCACCCCGGGCCGGGTGGACCGCCGCGCCGAGATCATCGAGGGGGCGCCGATGGGCCCCGACGACCGGATCGTCACGCAGGTGTCGCGGTGGGACAAGCTCAAGGACCCGATCGGCGTCATGCGCGGGTTCGTCGAGCACGTGCTGCCGCACAGCACCGCGCACCTCGTGCTGGCCGGGCCAGCGGTCGCCGCGGTCAGCGACGATCCGGAGGGCCTCGAGGTCTGGCACCAGACGTGCGGCTTCTTCGATTCGCTGCCGTTCGATCTCCAGCGCCAGATCCACCTCGCGGCGCTGCCGATGGAGGATCCCGAGGAGAACGCCGTCATCGTGAACGCGCTGCAGCGCCATTCGACCGTCGTGATCCAGAAGAGCCTCGCCGAAGGCTTCGGGCTCACCGTGGCCGAGGCGATGTGGAAGGGGCGCCCGGTCGTGGCGAGCCGGATCGGCGGCATTCAGGACCAGATCGAGGACGGCGTGAGCGGCCTGCTCGTCGACCCGCTCGACCTGACCGAGATGGGCGCGGCGGTCTGCCGGCTGCTGGACCATCCGAGCCTCGCCGCGGGCATCGGCGGGGAGGCGGAGCTGCGCGTCCGCGACCACTTCCTCGGGCCGCGCCACCTCTCGCAGTACTTCTCGCTGATCCAGGCGCTGCTGTCCGGCGAGCCGATCCCCCCGGGCCGGGTCCCGGCGTGAACGCGGTTCGCGCCGAGGCCGGCGGGGCAGGCGGGCCGCGAACGGCCCGCCCGCACACCGGCCGGTCATGGATCGCCACTGCACTGCTACGTCCCAGGACTTCGTGTCATGCCTGGGTGGCGTCGACACTCCCGGCCACCGGGACAGGCCGCCGGCCCGAGGCCGGCGCGGAGCCCGGTTGCGCGCCCGAGGGCGCGCCGGCCGAGTGGGCGATCCGCCGGCGGCGAGCAGGCTACCGGCTCGGGCCGTCCGGCATCCCGCTTGCGCACTGCGCCAAGATGGACTGACCGTGTTCGAAGTCCGTCTCCACGGTCGCGGAGGCCAAGGCGTGGTCACCGCCGCCGAGCTGCTCTCCGTCGCCGCCTTCCGCGAAGGCCGCCACGCCCAGGCGTTCCCGACGTTCGGGTCCGAGCGGACCGGCGCCCCGGTCACGTCGTTCTGCCGCATCGACGACCACGAGATCCGCGCCCGCGAGCCGATCTCCGAGCCCGACGCCGTGATCGTCCAGGACCCCACGCTGCTGCACCAGGTCGACGTGTTCGGCGGGCTGAAGCCCGACGGCTACGTGCTCATCAACTCGTCGCGCAGCTTCGAGGAGCTCGGCATCGGCGAGTTCGCCGCCCGCTTCCGGCGCGAGCGGCTGGTCACCGTTCCGGCGACCGAGATCGCCCGCGAGGAGTTCGGCCGGCCGCTGCCGAACGCCGCGCTGCTCGGCGGCCTCGCTGCGCTGAGCGGCCTCATCACCATCGACTCGGTCGCCGCGGCCATCCGGGAGCGCTTCGCCGGCCCGGTGGGCGACGGCAATGTCCGCGCCGCCCAGCGCGCCCACGACCTCGTCGCCGCCCAGCTGAAGGAGCTCGCCAGTGCTTGAGCAGATCGAGGGATCCCAGGCCGTGGCCCGGGCCGTGGCGGCCTGCCGCCCCGAGGTGATCTGCGCCTACCCGATCTCCCCGCAGACCCACATCGTCGAGGCGCTGTCGGATCTCGTGCGCTCGGGGAAGCTCGAGCCCTGCGAGTACATCAACGTCGAGTCGGAGTTCGGCGCGATGTCGGTGGCGATCGGGGCCTCGGCCGCCGGGGCGCGGGCCTACACGGCGACGGCCAGCCAGGGGATCCTCTTCATGGCCGAGGCGCTCTACAACGCGTCGGGCCTCGGCCTGCCGATCGTGATGACCGTCGCCAATCGCGCGATCGGCGCCCCGATCAACATCTGGAACGACCACTCGGACTCGATGTCGCAGCGCGACTCGGGCTGGATCCAGCTCTACGCCGAAACCAACCAGGAGGCGGCGGACCTGCACGTCCAGGCCTTCCGGCTCGCCGAGGAGGTCTCGCTGCCGGTGATGGTGTGCATGGACGGCTTCATCCTCACGCACGCGTACGAGCGGGTGGACCTGCCGCGCCCGGATCAGGTCGACGCGTTCCTGCCGCCGTTCGTGCCCCGCCAGGTGCTCGATCCCTCAGAGCCGGTGACGATCGGCGCGATGGTGGGCCCCGAGGCGTTCATGGAGGTCCGCTACCTCGCGCACGCCAAGCAGATGCAGGCGCTCGATCTCATCCCCCAGATCGCCGACGAGTTCGAGGCCGCGTTTGGCCGGCGCTCGGGCGGGCTGCTGCGCCGCTACCGCTCCGACGACGCCGAGACGGTGGTCCTGGCGCTCGGCTCGGTCCTCGGCACGATCGAGGACGTCGTGGACGAGCTGCGCGAGGAGGGCGTGAGCATCGGCGCGGTCGGCCTGAAGTCCTTCCGGCCCTTCCCAATGGAGGAGGTTCGCGCCGCCCTGGAGCACGCCAAGCGCGTGGTCGTTCTCGAGAAGGCGCTGGCCGTCGGCGTCGGCGGCATCGTGTCGGCCAACGTCCGCATGGCCCTGTCGGGCATCGCGCTGCACGGGTCCACCGTGGTCGCGGGGCTCGGTGGCCGCCCCATCACAGCGGCGTCCCTGCGGGACCTCTTCCTGCGGGCGACGCGGGACGAGCTCGGACAGCTCGAGTTCCTCGACCTGGACTGGGAGCGCGTCGAGCGCGAGCTGCAGCGCATGCGGGAGTCCGGCCGCTCCGGGCCCCATGCGGAGAACATGCTGCGCGACGTCGGCGCCATCGCGTCCCGGTCGCACTAGGAGACGGACCATGCCCGACGCCGACGCCCAGACCCAGACGATCCGCTTCTACCAGGCCGGCAGCTTCGCGGTCGGCAACCGGCTGCTCAGCCCCGACGAGCGCACCGTGCAGGCGCACACCGAGCGCTCGAACTCGCTCACCTCCGGCCACCGGGCCTGCCAGGGCTGCGGCGAGGCGCTCGGCGCGCGCTACGCCCTCGACGCCGCGATGGCGGCGACCAAGGGGCAGCTCATCGCCGCCAACGCGACCGGCTGCCTCGAGGTCTTCTCGACGCCGTATCCCGAGTCCTCCTGGCAGATGCCCTGGATCCACTCGCTCTTCGGCAACGCGCCGGCGGTCGCCACCGGCATCGCCGCGGCCCTGCGGGCCAAGGGGCGAGAGGACATCCGGGTGGTCGGCCAAGGCGGCGACGGCGGCACCGTCGACATCGGCTTCGGCTGCCTGTCGGGGATGTTCGAGCGCAACGACGACGTGCTCTTCATCTGCTACGACAACGAGGCGTACATGAACACCGGGGTCCAGCGCTCGGGTGCCACCCCGCCGGCGGCGCGGACCGCCACGACCAAGCCCGTCGACGGCGCCGGAGGCAACGTCTTCGGCCAGGGCAAGAACGCTCCGCTGATCGCGATGGCCCACGAGATCCCCTACGTCGCCACCGCGACGGTGGCCGACCTGCGCGACCTCGAGGCGAAGGTGACCACGGCGATGGAGTTCCGCGGGGCCCGCTACCTGCACGTCTTCGTCCCCTGCCCGCTGGGGTGGGGCGCCGCCTCCCACGACACCATCCGCCTGGCCCGGCTCGTGAAGGAGACCGGGCTCTTCCCGGTCTTCGAGGCCCGCGACGGCGAGGTGACCGCGGTGTCGAAGATCCGCCGCCAGGTCCCCGTCGAGGAGTACCTCTCGCTGCAGCGCCGCTACGCGCACCTGTTCAAGCCGCAGCGCAACGACGAGATCCTCGCCCGCATCCAGGCGATGGCCGACCGCAACATCCGCCGCTTCGGGCTCCTGCCCGAAGGCGGGGAGCAGGCGGGCCTGCCGGGCGAGGCGAGCGCCGCTGCCGGCCTGGCCGACGTCGCGGCCGCGGCGGCGGGCGACGAGCCGAGCCCGGAGCGCGAGGCCGCCGTCCGGCCCACCCCGGGCCCCGGCCTGCTCGGCACGATCGCCGCCGCGCCGCGGGGGCCGCAGTGATGGACAAGCCCTTTGCCATCACGCTGGACGTCGGCTCGAGCCTGGCGAACAAGACCGGCACGTGGCGCACCGAGCGCGCCGTCTACCTCGAGCGCCAGCCGCCGTGCAACCACGCCTGCCCGGCGGGCGAGGACATCCAGGGCTGGCTCTACGAGGCCGAGTCCGGCGGCGAGGGCTACGAGCGGGCCTGGCGCACGATCATGGAGACCAATCCGCTCCCGGCGATCATGGGGCGGGTCTGCTACCACCCCTGCGAGACCTCCTGCAACCGCGGCCAGCTCGACGAGGCGGTCGGCATCAACTCGGTCGAGCGCTTCCTCGGCGACCAGGCGATCGAGCACGGCTGGACCGTCGAGCCGCTCGCGCCGCCCTCCGGCCAGCGCGTGCTCGTCGTCGGCGCCGGCCCCTCGGGGCTGTCGGCCGCCTACCACCTGGCCCGGCTCGGCCACGACGTGACGATCCGCGAGGCCGGCCCGATGGCGGGCGGAATGATGCGCTTCGGGATCCCGACCTACCGGCTGCCGCGCGACGTGCTCGACGCCGAGGTCCAGCGGATCCTCGATCTCGGCGTCACGCTCGAGCTGAACGCGAAGGTCACCGACATCCTCGAGACGATGGAGGAGGGAGCCTTCCACGCCGCGTTCCTGGCCGTCGGCGCCCACATCGGCAAGCGCGCCTACATCCCCGCCGGCGAGGCCGCCCGCATCGTCGACGCGGTGTCGATGCTGCGCAGCATGGAGGGCGAGGAGAAGCCCATGCTCGGCCGCCGCGTGGTGATCTACGGCGGCGGGAACACGGCGATCGACGCTGCGCGCACCGCCAAGCGCCTGGGCGCCGAGGAGGCGATCATCGTCTACCGGCGCGTGCGCGAAGCGATGCCGGCCCACGAGTTCGAGGTCGAGGCGGCCGAGGCCGAGGGCGTGATGATGAAGTGGCTCTCCACCATCAAGCGCGCCGACGAGGGCAAGCTCGTGCTCGAGAAGATGGAGCTCGACGAGACCGGGTTCCCGCAGCCCACGGGCGAGCTGGAGGAGCTCGAGGCCGACTCGGTCGTCCTCGCCCTCGGGCAGGAGGCCGACCTCTCGCTGCTGGACAACGTGCCGGGCCTCGAGATCGAGGACGGCGTCGTGCAGGTCGACCGCACGATGATGACCGGCCACCCGGGGATCTTCGCCGGCGGCGACATGGTGCCGGCCGAGCGGACCGTGACGGTCGGCGTCGGCCACGGGCGCCGCGCCGCCCAGTGCGTCGACGCCTACCTGCGCCAGCAGGCCGTCGCCGAGGAGCCCGAGCGCGAGCTGGCCACCTTCGACAAGCTCAACACCTGGTACTACGCCGACGCGCCGCGGACGGTGCAGCCCGAGCTGGAGCTGGCCCGGCGGGCCTCGACGTTCGAGGAGACGGTCGGCGGCCTGGACGAAGGCACCGCGCTGTTCGAGGCGCGCCGGTGCCTGTCGTGCGGCAACTGCTTCGGCTGTGACAACTGCTACGGCGTCTGCCCGGACAACGCGGTGCTGAAGATCGGCGCGCCGGGCGAGCGTGCGACGCCGGCGGAGCAGTACGCGATCGACTACGACTACTGCAAGGGCTGCGGAATCTGCGTGGCCGAGTGCCCGTGCGGGGCGATCACGATGGAGCCCGAGACGATCTGAGCGGGCCAGGGCGCCCGCGGGCGGGCGGGCCGCCCCGCCGGTGCCGGCGGCACTTCGGCCCGGTGCGAGCTACCGATCGGCGAGCGGGGATGCGCGCCGCAGCCACTCGTCGAACAGCGGATCGACGATGTACCACGAGCCGTCGCGCTCGTCGACGAGCCCGCGTCCGCGCAGGCGCTCGAGGGCCGGGCGCACCCGCGAATGGCTCGAGAACCCGTACAGGGCCGCCGAGGGCCGGCTCGTGACGTTGTCGCCTCCGCGGTCGGCCAGCAGCTGCAGCGCCCGGACCTCGTTGACCTCGCTCTCGTCTCCACTCACGAGGACGTTGATGACCGAGGCGAACTCGGAGCGCTCGATGGTCCGCACGAGGCGCTCGTGCGCGCGGATCGCCGTGTCGAGGCTGATGCCCTCGCCCGCCGGGGTCGCCGCCCAGCACTCCCACGCGAGCTGCTGGGTGCTGCGCGGGTGCGAGCCCGTGACGCCGAGCAGGTAGTCCAGGGCGTCCTCGTCGGCCGGCTTGCCGGTCGCCTCGAACTGGTAGTCGAGGTACTCGAGGAAGTCGGCCCGGCTGATCGTGGGCAGCTGCATGCTCGAGGCTTCGCCGAAAAGCGGCTGCTGGGAGTCCTCGAGCATCATCTGCAGTGCGTTGCGGATCGAGCCGGTGAAGAGCAGCGACACGTGGTTCGCGCCCGAGCTCATGAGTGCCGAGCGGATGATCGCCAGCGGATCGCCCGGGCAGTGCCGCAGGCGCTGGAACTCGTCGAAGACGACGACGACGTGGTCCGACAGCGACCGGATCGCCGCGAGCTGGGCGTGCAAGGCTTCGGCGTTCTGCTCGGGCCGCGCGGCTCCCCGCTTCACCGATCCCTTGACCACCTTCACGTCGAAGCCGATCTGCTGTTCGAGCAGCCCGATCTGCCGCTGAGCGGCCCGCCGCACCCGCTTCTCCGGGTGGTCGACCATCGCGTCGTGCACGCAGCCGATGAAGCCGGGAATGCTCATGACGCGCTGGAGGTTGATCCGCACGACGTCGAAGGGCGGGGCATCGTCGCCGTGGCGCGTGGCCAGCTCGAGTGCGAGCTGGTTGACGAAGGTCGTCTTCCCGGTATCGCGCGGGCCGAAGAGGGCGACGTTGGTCTGGCCCTTCAGCGTGATCGCGACCTCGCGCGCGAACGCGTCCATCCCGACGATCTTCGACGGGTCATCGATGGGGCGGTCCCACACGAACGGGTTCAGCGCGCCGGCCACGGTGCGCATGGTACTGCATCTCGGTACAGGAATGTACCTAGTAGGCGGTACAATCAGGTGCCGGGTGCGGCCACTCACCCCGGCCAGGCGTTCAGGCCCTTGACGAGCAAGTAGGTCCCGAAGACGGCGAGGACGACGGCGGCGATCGCGCTGCCGTGGCGCCCGACGAAGCCGCTGATCGCCGCGAGCACGCGGTCGGCGGTGGCCGGCGCGGCCAGCGACAGCAGCAGCGGGCCCCAGGCGGTCACGGTGACGACGACGACGAGGCCCGCGAGCGTGAGCACCTCGTTGCCGAGCCCGACCTTGGCCACCGCGACGTCCTTCACCGCCGGGATGAAGAGCGCGAGCGTGCTGATGTTCACGAGCATCATTCCGACGCCGTAGCCGAGATACCGGCCGAGCCGCGGCTCGGGGTGCGGCGAGGGGTGGCGCGTGCGGTCGCCCCCGTGGTGCAGCACCGCGCGCACCGCCAGGAGCAGCAGGATCACGCCGAGCGCCACGTCGACCCCGGCCGACGCCGCCGACACCTGGCCCTTGCTGCCCGACGCGGCGGCGTGGCGGCACAGGACGAGGATCGCCGTGCCCAGCGCGCCGACCACGAGCACGTTGCCCAGGAGGAACACCGCCGCGCGGGCGCGCCCGTGGGGGCTTCCCAGCACGAGCACGATGACGCCGAGGATGGTGGGGCTGAGCGCCGCGCCGACGGCGAGCGGCGCGATCAGGCTCAGGAGGTGGCCCATGCCCGCACCTTCGGCGCTTCGGGTCCGCGCCTTGAAGGCGCGGACCGCCGGGCGGCCGCCGCCGGGGCGCCCCGGCGGCCCGAAATGGCCGGCTCAGCCGAAGAAGACCTCGGCGGTCTCGTAGAGCTCGGGGTCCAGCAGCTTGGGCTCGGCGAGCGCGTCGGAGAGCGGAGTCTGGACGATCTCGGTCCCGCGCAGCGCGACCATCGTGCCGAAGTCGCCGGCGGCGACGGCGTCGATCGCGCCGACGCCGTAGCGCGTCGCCAGGATGCGGTCGAAGGCCGTCGGGGTGCCGCCGCGCTGGACGTGGCCGAGGATCGTCATGCGGGTCTCGTAGCCGGTCCGCTGCTCGACTTCCTTCTCGAGCATCACGGCGATGCCGCCGAGCCGCGGGTGGCCGAAGGCGTCGACGCCGGCGCTCGAGGTCGTCAGCCCCGTGCCGTCCTTCGGCACCGCGCCTTCGGAGGCCACGACGATCGAGAACGTGCGCCCGCGGTCGTGGCGGTGGCGGATGAGCTCGCAGCACTCGTCGACGTCGAACGGCCGCTCGGGCACGAGGATGAGGTCGGCGCCGCCGGCCAGGCCCGCCGAGGCGGCGATCCAGCCGGCGTGGCGGCCCATGACCTCCACGACGATCACCCGGTTGTGCGACTCCGCCGTCGTGTGGAGGCGGTCGATCGCGTCGGTGGCGATCTGGACCGCGGTGTGGAACCCGAAGGTCACGTCGGTGCCGGCGAGGTCGTTGTCGATGGTCTTCGGCACGCCGACGACGTCGACCCCGTCGGCCGCGAGCTTGTCGGCCACGCCGAGGGTGTCCTCGCCGCCGATCGGGATCAGCGCATCCACCCCGGCCTGCTCGAGGCCGGCCACGATGGCGGCGGTCCCGCCGCCGCCCTCCTTGTACGGGTTCGTCCGGGAGGTTCCGAGGATCGTGCCGCCGCGGGGCAGGAGCCCGCTGGTGTTGTTCTCGTCGAGGTCGACCGTGTTGGTGTCGAGCACGCCCGCCCACCCGTAGCGGAAGCCGACGAACTCGTGGCCGTACGCCTTGATTCCCTTGCGGACGACGGCCCGAATCACTGCGTTGAGTCCGGGGCAGTCGCCGCCCCCGGTGAGGAGTCCGATGCGCATGCGCGCATCCTTTCAGCTGGGGCCGGAGCGGTGGGGTGGCGATTTGGTGAACGGGGGCGGGCCGGCGCCGGCAGCGTGGCGCCGGGCGCTGCCGCGACCGGCCGGAGGGTGCGCGCGATCGGGGCCCGCGAACCCGGGCGCCTAGACCACCGATTCGGTGGCTGAGGCGCTCGAGAATGGAGAGCGGGCCCGGGCGTGGCGAACTGGTGCGCCTAGACCACCGATTCGGTGGCTGAGGCGCTCGAGAATGGAGAGCGGGCCCGGGCGTGGCGAACTGGTGCGCGTGGACCACCGATTCGGTGGTCCACGCGCGCGAGAATGGCCGGCGCGCTACTCGGCCCGCGGCGCGACGAGCGCCGGCGCGGCCTCCATCCAGCGAAGCACCCGCAGCTCCAAGTGGTCCGGGGCGAAGATGTCGCGGGAGAACTGGACCGGCTCGCCGCCCGTGAGGCGCATCGTCTCGAGCAGCTCGAGGACCGCGGTCGTGCGCTGGAGCCCCAGGGCGCGGCCCGTCCGGGAGCGGGGCGCGACGAGGCGCGGCAGCACCCGCGTCTCGGCGTTCGCCACCGGGACGCCCGCCTCGAGCAGCGCGTCGAGCACCATGCTGCCGCCGTCGAGCGTCCGGCGCAGCGCCGCCGCGCTCGGGAGCTCGACGTCGGGGTGCACGACGTCGAGCATGAGCGCCGCGGGCTCGCCGTTGGCGAGGAGCAGCCGCGACGCCGTCAGCGCTGGCGTGCCGGGCGGCAGCGAGAAGGCCTCGGCGACGTCGGCGCCGATGGGGGCGAGCGCGACCTCGAGGTTCTCGACGGCCAGGCGCACCCCGCGCTCGCGGGCGAGGACGGAGTAGGGGACGAGGCGTTCCAGGCCCTCCTGGAGGGCCGCGGTCCCCTCGACGCGGGCGACGAACGTCCCGCTGCCCTGGCGGCGGGCGATCTCGCCGGTCTCCTCGAGCCGCTGGAGGGCCGTGCGCAGGGTGCCGCGCGAGACGCCGAGCATCGACGCGAGCTCGTGCTCGGGCGGCAGGCGGTCGCCGACCCGGTGCCGGCCCGGGGCCAGCCAGTTGCGCAGGGCCTCCTCGGCGCTGTCGACGAGGGAGACGCGGCGCTCGGCGGCCAGGTCGCCCGACCCCCTAGTGGCTCACCGCAGCCGCGGCGAGCTCGGAGACCAGCGTGTCCTCGTAGAAGCGCTCGAGGGCGAAGGGCTGGATGAGCTCCGGCTGCTTGCCGGTCGCGGCGAGCTCGGCCAGCGTCTTCCCGACGATGGGCGCGGCCTTGAAGCCGTACGTGCCCCAGCCCGACGAGACGTGGAAGTTCTCGACCTCGGTCATCCCCAGGATGGGACTGTAGTCGGGGCTCAGGTCGCACAGGCCGGCCCAGCTGCGCATCATGCGGGCGTGCTCGAGCTGCGGGAAGAGCTCGAGCACGTGGCGCGAGACCTCCTGGAGGAAGTTCAGCGTCCCCTGCATCCGGTAGGTCGTCCACGGCTCGATCTCGGCGCCCATCACGAACTCGCCGCGGTCCGACTGCGAGATGTAGACGTGCATCTGGGAGGAGACGATCACCACGTCGAGGAGCGGCTTGACCGGCTCGGTCACGCACGCCTGGAGGATGTGCGTCGTGATCGGCATGGGCACGCCGGCCATCTCGCTGATGATCGAGCTCCAGCCCGCAGTGCAGTTCAGGACCACGCCGGCCTTCACGCTGCCTTTGTTCGTGCGCACGCCGGTGACCTTGCCGTTCTCGACGTCGATCCCGGTGACCTCGGTATAGGGATGGATCTCGGCGCCGCCCTCGTTGGCCCCGCGCGCGTAGCCCCAGACGACGGCGTCGTGGCGGATGATCCCGCCCGGCGGGTGGTACAGCGCGCCCTGGATCGGGTAGACCGCGTCGTCGGTGACCTGCATCGCCGGCGCGAGCTCCTTGACCTCGGCCGGCGAGATCAGCCGCGAGTCGATCCCGTTGAGGCGGTTGACCTCGGCCCGGTTCGCCATGACGAACATCGCCCGGTCGGAGTGGGCCAGCGTGAGGTGGCCGCACTGCGAGAAGAGCATGTTGAAGTTGAGGTCCTCCGACAGGCCCTCGTAGAGCTTCACGCTCTGGTCGTAGAAGCGCGCGCCCTCGGGCGTCTTGTAGTTCGACCGCAGGATCGTCGTGTTGCGGCCCGCCGCGCCGTACCCGATGTAGTTCTTCTCGATGACCGCGACGTTCGTGATCCCGTGCTCGCGCAGGTAGTAGGCGGTGGCGAGGCCGTGGGAGCCCCCGCCGATGATCACGACGTCGTAGCTGTCCTTGAGCTCGGACGCGAAGTTCCACATCCGGCGCTTGCGGAAGATGTCACGCATGGGCGGCCTCCTGCGGCGCGGCGATCGGGGGGAGCGAGGTGAGCGCGGCCGGGGCGCCGCCGAGGCTGGACGCCGCGTCGGCCACCACGGTCCAGAGGTAGTGGCCGAGCGCCCATCCGAAGAGCGCGAGATACCGGTCGGGGCCCTCTCGCAGGACGTAGCCGGGCGTCCGCGCGACCGAGCCGGGCCGGAAGGCCCCGACGGGAGTCGCGCCGTCGCGGAGATCGAGCGCGCAGAAGCGGGCGAAGGTCTCGCGGGCCTGCGGGCCGGCGATGACGATCGCGCCCAGGGTCGTCGTCACTTCGACGACGCTGGTCGCGCCCGCCGTCCCGGCGGCCGCCTTGGCGACGGCGTCGCGCAGGGACGGCGTCGCCGCGAGGTCGGCGAGCACGAGCGCACGCTCAGGCGTGGCGGGGCACCACCAGGCGTCGCGGGCTCGGGCCGCGCTGCCGAGCGCCGGAGCGGCGCCGCCGGACGCCTCGGCGATGATCGCCGCCACGTCGGCGGCGCTGCCCTGGATCTCGAACTTGCCGAGGTGCGACGCCTCGGCCCAGGCGACGGCGTCGCGCGCCGCTGCCGACTCGGCCTCGGCCCCGGCGTAGGCCGACGGGACCAGCCAGCCGCCGGCCTCCTCGAAGGCCGCGCCGGCCTGCTCGGCGTCGTGGGCCATGGCGCCGCGCGCGAGCGGCGCGAAGTCCGCGTCGGGCGTGGTCTGGTCTGGGGCGAGGAACTCGTAGCTCACGAGCGCAGCACCTCTCCGTCGGGGTCGTAGAAGGGGGCGGTCTGGACCGTGGCGGTGTACGTCGCGCCGTTGTCCGAGATCTCGATCCGGCTGTTGTCGCTGGCCAGCGCGGCGGGCACCCAGGCCAGCCCGATGACCTTGCCGACGCGCTCGGACGTGCGGGCGCTCGTCACCTGCCCGGCGGGCTTGCCGTCCTGGACGACGACCGACCCCTCGGTCGGGACGTGGCCGTTGGCCATCGTGAATCCGACCATCGTGGTCTCGAGCGGGCCGTCCTGGTAGTGCTCGAGCGCCCACTTGCCGATGAAGTCCTCCTCCTTGTCGAGCTTGACGATCCACGGCATCGCCGCGCCGAACGGCGTCGATTCGGAGTCGGTGTCCTGGCCGACGAGGATGTGCATCTTCTGCAGGCGCAGGATCCGCTGGGGCTCGAGGCCGAACGGGCGGATCCCGTGGCCGGCGCCCGCGGCCATGAGCGCATCCCAGACGTGCTCGCCGTGGGCGGTCGGGAAGTGGATCTCGTAGCCGAGCTCCCCGACGAAGCCGATCCGGAGGATCAGGCACGGCACGCCGGCGATGGGGGCCCGCTTGCCGTCGAGGTAGGTGAACGCCTCGTTCGAGCAGTCCAGGCCCGTGACCTTCGCCATGATCTCGCGCGCGTGGGGGCCGGCGAGGTTGATGGCGCCGAGGCCCTGGGTCACGTCGGTCATGCGCACGTCCATCTGCCAGTCGGCCAGCCACCAGGAGAACCACTGCTCCACGGCGCCGGCGCCGCTCGACGTCGTCGTCACGTAGAACGTGTCGTCGTCGAGCCGGCAGACCGTGCCGTCGTCGGTGATGCGCCCGGCGTCGGAGGTGAGGACGCCGTAGCGGATTCGCCCGGGCTTGAGGTTCGAGAACCGGTTCGGATACATGCGGTCCAGGAACTCGCCGGCCTGCGGGCCGCGGACGATGAGCTTGCCGAGCGTCGAGACGTCGATGAGCCCGGCGGACTCGTGGACGGCCTTGGCCTCCGCGGGCGGGTCGCCGTAGTCGTAGGCGCGGCGCCAGTCGCCGGCCCACAGGACGCGGGCGCCGAGCGCCCGGTGGCGCCAGTGGATCGCCGAGCGCTTCGCGGGCTCGAAAGGCCGCCCGGCGAGCGCGCCCATCGGCACGGTCGACCACGGCGGGCGAGCGGTGGTGACGCCGACCTCCGACATCGGCATCCCGGTCTGGGCCGCGAGGACCCGCGCCGACGGCAGCTGCGAGAAGCGGCCCTGCGACGGCCCCATCGTCACGGTGGTGTAGCGCTTGGACAGCTCGAGCGAGTCGTAGCCCTCGGCCACGGCGTGGGCGATGTCCTTGGCGGTCACGTCCTCGTCGAGGTCGACGAAGGCCTTGCCGCCGCGGCGGCCGTCCTTCGCGACCGCCGGCGGCGTGGCCACGATCGGCGCCTCGAGCGCCTCGAGCCGGCTGCGCGCCTCGGCCGCGGCGGACCGGGCAGCGTCGTCCCCGAAGCCGAGGGCCAGGGCGGCCTCGGCGCCGGCGACGGTGCCGGAGAGCTCCGCCGCCTCGGCGGTGTCGTAGCCGGCCACGGCGCCGGCGGCGTGGACGCCGGCCGGGATCGCGTCGGCCACGAAGCGCCCGGTGGCCTCGTCGTAGCGGGCCTTCGCCCCGGCCTGGAGGAGCAGGGAGCTGGCCGGGATCGTCCCGCCCGAGACGGCGACGAGGTCGCACTCGAGCTCCTGGAGGGTGCCGTCGATCGCCACGCCGTCGGCGCCCACGCGCGCGATGCTGGCGCGCTCCACGCCGCCGCGGCCCGAGGCGCGCACGACGGTTGCTTCGTCGAGGAGGGGGATGCGGGCCGCCTTGATCTTCTCGGCGAGCTCGCCGTGCCCGGCACCCGGGCGCAGGTCGGCGATCGCGGCGATCTGGACGCCGGCCTCCTGGAGCGCGAGCGCGGCGTCGAGCCCGCGGTCGCCGGTCGTGGCGACGACGGCGGTGTCGCCGGGCTTGAGGGAGTACAGCGCCGCGAGCCGGCGGGCGCCCGAGGCGAGCATCACGCCAGGGAGGTCGTTGTCCGGGAAGACGAGCGTCTGCTCGATCGTCCCGGTGGCCGCGACGCTGCGCGCGGCGCGGACCTGGTGCAGGGTGTCCCCCTGCCACACGGGGATGAGCCCGTCGAAGTACCCCAGCGCGGGCGCCTTGGAGAGGATCTCGACGCCGGCGCCGCGGACCTGCGCCGCGAGGTCGCGGGCGCGCTCGAAGCCGCCTTCGTAGAGGAGGGCGCCGCCCGGCTCGACGTCGTCGTCGGCCAGCACGACGTCGGCGCCGAGCTGGGCGGCCTGCAGGGCCGCGGAGAGCCCCGCGATCCCGCCGCCGATGACGAGCACGTCGCAGTGGCGGCGGCGGTACTCGGTGCGCCATTCCCGCTCGGGCTGGTCGTGGGGCAGCGTGCCGAGCCCGGCGGCGCCGCGCAGCACCTTCTCGTACACGGGCCAGGCGCGGCGCGGGCGGATGAAGGTCTTGTAGTAGAAGCCCGGCGGCGTGAACGGCCCGCCGAACAGGTCGGTGGCCCGCATGACGTCGAACTTCAGGTTCGGCCACGCGTTCTGGTGCGTGACCGTCATGCCGTCGCGCGCCACCTCGGTGTCGGCGCGGATGCCCGGGGCCCCGTCGACGTCGACGAGCGCGCTGGAGTCCTGGCCGGCGACCGAGAGCAGGCCGCGGGGCCGGTGGTACTTGAAGCTGCGGGAGAAGACGCGCTGGCCCCCGGCGAAGAGCGCCGAGGCGATGGTGTCGCCGGCGAAGCCCTCGACCGGGGTGCCGTCGAAGGTGAAGGCGACGCGGCGCGAGCGGTCGATCCGCTCGCCGGGGCGCTCGGGCAGGCGGCTCATGCGGCGTCCTCCTGGCCGCCACGGGGCGGCGCATCCTGGGGCAGGGCGGTGAAGAAGACCTCGTTGGTGGTCGTGTCGCGCTCGGCGATGAACCACGCGCGGCAGCCCGACCGGTGGTACCACCACTCGCGCTGGCGGCCGGCGACGTTCTCGCGGAAGTAGTTGTAGGTGTTGAGCTCGCGCCAGGACGGGGAGCCCGTGGGGCGCGGCGTCACCTCGCCGCCGAAGCCGAAGTCGGTGACCTCGCGCACGCCGCAGTTGGGACAGGTCAGCAGGTAGGACACGGGGAAGCGCTCTCGGGTCTCGGGGCGGTCGGAACACCGGCACGCCCGGCACGGGCCGGGCGGGGAGAGAGCGTAAACAAACTTGTACCTATTTGTCCACTCGGGCGGTCCGCGGGCCCGCCGGGCGGCCGCCCGCGGGGCGCGCCGGCGGCAGCATCCGAACCGGCGCCTCACTTCCGCAGCGTGTGCAAGGATGCCGGCCGAGCGGCGGCCAGGATGCCGCCGCGCCCGCTCAGATGCCGCCGACCCGCCGCCGCCTCGCCGTGCCGACTGCCGCCCTGGCCGGGGCTGCCGCCCTCGCCGCGCTGGCGTCCCCCGGCGGCCCCGCCGCCGCGGCCTCGCCGTCGCTGATCCTGTCGCCCGCGCCGCGCCTGGTGGCCACCGGCCCGGTGCAGATCCGGGTCCGCACGGGCGCCGGCCTCGTCGTGCGCCTGAACGGCCGCCTCGTGACCGACCGCTTCTCGGCGCCGCGCCGCGGAGTTCGGGCGATCCTGGTGTCGCCAACGCACGGCCTGCGGTACGGACGCAACGTCCTGCGCGTGTCGGTCCGGCGGGCAGGCCGGCGGATCGTCCAGGCCCGCACGTTCCGCGTGGCCGCGACCCGGCCCCTCGCCGCGGCCGGCATCGACCGTGTCGCCATCGCCGGGGCGCGCGTGCGCCTCGACGGCGGCCGCTCCCTCCTGCATCCGCCGGCGCGCGGCCAAGGCGCGCTGCGCTACCGCTGGACGGTCGTCTCGGCCCGGGGCCTTCCGCGCGGCGCCCGGCCCGTGCTCGCCGGCAGCGGGACCCCGAACCCGCGCGTCCTCGTCCCGCGGACCGGCAGCGTGACCGTCCGCCTCACCGTCACCGGCCCCGACGGACGCGCCGGGTCCGACCTCGTCCGGGTGGAGGCCGACCCGCCGCCGGTCGTGCGGGTGGAGACGCAGGCCGTGCGCAACGGCCGTCGCGGCGTCGCGCTCGCCGGCCCGAACGACGCCACGAGTGCGTTCTACGCGGTCGACGACGCGCGGTACGCGTGGCTGCAGGTGGTGGTGCTGCGCCGCGACGATCTCTCGCTGGTCTCGAACCGGACCTATGCGTGCTTCTTCCGGCCAGACGACATCACCGGCGGCCGCATCCCGGCCGAGGCCAAGGCCTGCGCCGCCACCGTCGATGCCGACCTGGCGAAGCTCTCGGACGACGACCTCGTCATCGCGTCCTCGCCCGCGGGCTCCGGGCCGGTCGCCGTGCGCCCGCCGGTCGGCGTGTGGCTGGCGCTCAAGCGGATCGGCGTCGTGCCGTGGAACTGGTACGGCACCGACGGGTTCGACCTCAACGTCGGGCTCCCCGGCGGGACGTTCTCGGCCATCGGCGTCCCGGGGCGCCCGTCGCTGATCGTCGAGCATCCGGCCAAGGATCTGCGGCAGGTCGGAACCGGGGCCATCGCCACCAACCTCGTCCGCGACAACGAGAAGCGCTACGACGTGGCCGGCGCCGGCCGGGTGGCGGTCCAGACCCAGGCCGCCGGCTCGGACGCGAGCCGCTCGGTGATCCGGATCGGCGACAAGGTCTTCTCGCGAGTGCTCGTCAGCGGCGGCTCCGGGCTGTGGGCCGGCGGCGCGCTGCACGTCGTCGTCGTCGACCCGCGCGACCTCAGCACCACGGAGTACTTCGAGAACCTCTCCAGCGGCGGCCGCGAGCCCGGCGACCGGGTGCTGTCGATCGTCGCCGCGCTGCGCGCCGTGCGGCAGGCCGCGGCGCCTCCGTTCGGCGTCGCGCCAGTGGTCGTGCTCACGACCCGCGGCGACCCGTGGGCCCAGCTCACCGTGGGCCGCAGCGAGCTGCTCGACGAGCTGGCGGCGTGGGGCATGAGCCCGGATCAGCTCGGCCAGCTCGACGCCGACCACGTCGGGTCCAAGGACGCGAAGACGATCACGCTGGTGGCCACGGCCGGCCGGCCGCTCCAGTCGAGCGTGACCATCGGCACGACGCGTCCGCCTGACGGCACGATGGCGCTCAACCCCGCCCCGCAGGAGGCCGTGCTGGCCCGCAGCGGCCTCTACGACCAGTGGGAGCTCGGGACGGCCGATCCGTTTGCCGCCAGCGGCGGGCCGAAGCTCGCCGGTGCCGCCGAGCTGATCGGGACGCTGGACCGCCCGAAGGTGCCGTGGCCGGAGGAGGGGAACGCGGGGCGCACGGCGGCAGTCAAGGCCATCGGCCTGGCGGTCCTCGGCACCGACGATCCGCGGTCCCAGTACTGGACGCTGCCCTACAAGTCCGCCGATTGGGACCGGATCAAGGCGGCTATCGCCGCCCAGCCGTACCCGTCCCCGGCGCTGGCGGACTACACCGCGCAGGACCTGGCCTGGGCGAAGGCCGAGCTGGCCAAGGAGATCGGCTGGCTCTTCTGGGTGCACTCGCACATCGACGACCTCGCCGCGCCGTTCGCGAGCAGCCAGTTCTCGAGCTGGGCGAGCTTCGAGAGCATCGTCAACACGATCAAGGGCGACATCCATCTCCAGGACGACGGGAAGGCGCTCCGCGTCCAGACCGAGGCAGGGTTCAAGCTGCTCTCCTCGCTGGGCTCGAATCTCCCCCTCGTCGGCAAGGCCTTCGAGGTCTTCGACGCCTACTGGGACTGGGCCACCGAGCTGGGCAAGCTCAACGGCGAGCCGGCCGAGAGCGATTTCGACACGACGGTCGGCCGGGCCGGCGAGGGGCTGCGCCGGCGCTTCGAGGCCGCCCAGTCGTTCATGACCGGCTACGTGCCCGACGCGATCGCCTCGGACTACGACCGGCTGCGCATCGTCGGCGCCTGCGGGTCCAAGCTCGCCGCCGACTGGGCCGACTGCCCCTACGACCACGCGGGCTGGACCTTCACGTCGGCCGACCAGAAGGAGGCCGCCGGCGGCCTCCGCGCGGCGGCGCGCCTGACCGCCTACGGGGAGCTGCTGCCGGCGAAGTACACGGCCTGGCGGCTGCCGACGAGCCAGTACTCCTCGCCCAACGCCCGCTACGCCGGCCTCGTCTACTTCAAGTGCTGGTACCCCTTCGCCAGCCTGCCGGCCAGCGCGATGTACGCCCGCCGGCCGTGGCGCGCCAGCGACTACACGATCACGGCGTTTGGCTCGCGCAGCGGCGCGGGGACCATCACCGACCCGTTCGTGATGTCGTTGCCGGGTCCGGAGTCGACCGACCCGCTCTTCGGCACCGAGGAGGGCGGCCTGGGCATGGACCGCGAGCGGTTCTTCGGCACCTACGTCACCGCCCTCACGCCGCTCGACCACTTCCCCGAGGGCGACACGCGGACCGGGTGGCTGCCGGACTGCCAGCCGCGCTCGCTGTCCGGGGCGCCGGCCGTGCCGGCATCGATCTCTCTCGCCGCCGCGGCCCGGCGCGGCCTCGAGGTCGCCTTCGACGCGCGGGCCGCCGGGTCGCGCGCCGAGATCGCGCTGCTGGCCGGCGGGAGGATCGTGGCTGTGCAGCGGCTCAGCCGCCTTCCGCGCGGCCGCCACGCGGTGGCGCTCCGGATCGGCCGCGCCGCCGTCCGCAGCCTGCGGGCCTCCGGCATCCGGACCGCCGTGGTGCGCATCCGGGTGGCCAGCCCAGGCAGCCGGGCGTCGACGGTCCGGCGCGGCATCGCGGTCCGGGCCTAGCCGCCTCCTGACGCCGCGGGCCGCCGGGGCGCTGCGTCCCGGCATTTCGGTTGTACCTATTTGTCCACTTCGGGTATGGTCGGCGCTTCCGAGGGGAAGCCACGAGAGGGGAGAGCCCACCGCATGTCCAGCCACACGTTCGGCGGCACCGTCGACACCGTCCTGACCACGCCGCGCGCCGTGTCGCCGCCGGCCACGCTCGAGGAAGCGCGCACCGCGCCCGGCCGCCGCGAGAAGATCGAGGAGCTGACCCGGCGGATCGAGTCCGAGGGCATCAAGTACATCTTCTTCCAGCAGGTCTCGGTCACCGGGCGCGTCATGGGCAAGGGCGTCGTGGCCTCCTTCTTCCCGCAGGTCGCCGAGCGCGGGTACCAGCTCGTCTACGGCGCCACGGCCAACCTCTTTACCGACCGCCTGGGCAACTACATCGGCTTCGCGCCCAACGACTCGGAGCTCGCGGCGATCGCCGACCTCGACACGTTCGAGGTGCTCCCGTGGGACAACCGCGTCGCGCGGGTGTTCTGTGACTGCTACGACACCGAGACGGGCGAGCGGTTCGACGCGGATCCCCGCCAGAACCTCAAGCAGGTCGTGGATGCCTTCGAGAAGGAGCTCGGGCTCAACTTCCTCATCGGCATCGAGCCGGAGATGATGTGGCTCAAGAAGCCCGAGGGCGACGAGATCCCCGAGGGCGTCACCAAGCCCTACTGCTACCACATCCACCAGTTCGAGGAGCTCCGCCCGGTGCTCATGGACGTGGTCGACTACGGCCAGGCGCTCGGCCTGGACATGAGCTACGGCGACCACGAGGACGCCCCGGGCCAGCTCGAGCTGAACTTCCGCTTCGACCGCCCGGTCACGACCGCGGACAACATCACGACCTACCGGCAGATCATCGCCGCGGTCGGCCGCAAGCACGGCCTCCTGGGCACCTTCATGCCCAAGCCGTTCACCGGCGTGTCGGCCAACGGCCACCACCACCACTTCACGCTGGTGGACGACGACGGGAACAACGTCTTCCACGACCCGGACGGCCCGGCGTCGCTCTCGGACAAGGGCCGGTTCTTCCTCGGCGGCCTCCTCGAGCACTTCCACGCGCTCATGTGCGTCGGCAACCCGACGGTCAACTCCTACGTCCGCATGTGGGACACGGGCTTCTGGGCGCCGATCTACAAGAACTGGGGCTGGCAGAACCGCACCTGCACCGTTCGCGTTGCCAGCGGCGGCCGCTTCGAGTACCGCGGCGTCGACTCGTCCTGCAACCCCTACCTCACCGTGGCGACCCTGCTGAACGCCGGCCTCGACGGCCTGCGCCGCGAGATCGACCCCGGTCCGCCGCAGGAAGGCAACACCTACGACCTCCTCCAGGAGGGCGTCGAGATCGAGAAGGTCCCGGACAACCTCGGCGACGCGCTGAAGGAGCTCGCGAAGGACGACATCGTGCGCTCGGCGATGCCGGGGCGGCTCTACGAGGTCTTCCGCCACTACAAGCAGGACGAATGGGAGCGCTACCTCTCGTCGGTCACCGACTGGGAGCGCGACGAGTACCTCGAGTACCTCCCGTAGCCGGCCTTCGAACCACGAAAGAGACCACGCCATGTGCGGAATCGCAGGGATCATCTACCGGGAGGCGGGCGACCACCCTCTCGGCTCGGACATGACCCGGATGCTGCAGTCCATGAAGCACCGGGGGCCCGACTCCACCGGCTATGCGCTGTACGGCCCGCCGCGGACCGACTTCACGATGCGGGTGAAGCTCGCGGACGCCAACACGCCGCGCGACTTCGACTTCGGCGACCGCCTCGCGCGGCGCCGGGCCGAGGTCGAGGGGCGGCTGCGCCACGCCGGCGCGACCGTGACCGCGGTGGCCGAGCCGAACGAGTACACGATGTCGGTGACGCTCGACTACGCCGGCGACCTCAAGCCGCTGACCGACCGCGTGGAGGCGGTCAAGGACGCCGAGGTGCTGTCGCTCGGGCACACGCTCGAGATCGTCAAGGATCTCGGCGACGCCGAGACGGTCGCCGGCCAGTACCACCTGGACCGCTTCGTCGGGACCCATGGCATCGGCCACGTCCGGATGGCGACCGAGTCCGACGTCGACATCGCGGGCGCCCACCCCTACTGGGCCTACCCGTTCGCCGACGTGGCCGTCGTCCACAACGGCCAGCTCACGAACTACCACCAGTGGCGCCGGCGCCTGGAGCGCTCCGGGCACCGGTTCCAGAGCGAGTGCGACTCGGAGATCATCGCCGTCTACATCGCGGAGAAGATGGCCGAGGGCCTGGACCTCGAGGCGGCGATGCGCCAGAGCCTGCTCGATCTCGACGGCGTGTTCACCTACATCTGCGTCACCGAGGACGGCCTCGGCGTCGCCAAGGACGAGCTGGCGGCCAAGCCGCTCGTGCTTTACGAGGGCGACGACGTCGTCGCCCTCGCGTCCGAGGAGATCGCGATCCGGGCCGTGCTGGACCGCGAGATCGACACCTACGATCCGTTCGAAGGGGAGGTCCTCGTATGGAAGCGGTAGCCGGCGAGAGCCGCATCAGCTACGACGCCCGCGGCCTGGTCGAGGTCGACGACACCGTCGCGGGCGTTGCCGTCATCGAGGACGGCAAGGCGACCATCGACGCCAAGGACCTCACGACGCGCAAGATCAACCTCGAGCTGCGGTCGCTCGTCTACGAGCAGGGGATCACCGACGTGACGATCCTCAACCCGGGCGCGCGCCACTCGATCGGCGTCGGCATCCTCACGCGCTGCACGATCACGATCGAGGGCAGCCTGGGCTACTTCGGGCTCGGCATGATCGACGGGCCCGAGGTCCACGTGACCGGGCGCGTCGGCTGGTCGGCCTGCGAGAACCAGATGTCCGGCGTCGTCGTCATCGACGGCAACGCCGGCTCGCTCACCGGCGCGGCGATCCGCGGGGGCGACCTCGTCGTCCGCGGCCGGGTCGGCGCCCGCACGGGCATCGACCAGAAGGGCGGCACGATCATCATCGGCGGCGACGCCGGGTCGATGACCGGGTTCATGATGCAGCGCGGCCGCCAGATCCTGCTCGGCGACGTCGGCCCCGGCCTCGGGGACTCGATGTACGACGGGACGATCTACGTCGCCGGCAAGGTCAAGTCCCTCGGGGTCGACTGCGTGCCCGGGGAGTGGACCGACGCCGACACCGAGTTCGTCACGCGCAAGCTGAAGATCTACGGCTTCGGCGAGCCGCCCGAGCTGCAGAAGTACGTCTGCGGCAAGCAGCTCTACAACTACGACAACCTCGAGCCGTCCGAGCGCAAGCTCGTCCTCTAGGAGGGGACCATGGCTGACGAAACCGCACCCTCCGCCCAGACCCAGCTCGGGCGCAGCAAGATCTTCACGCCGGAGGTCGTCAACGACATCCACATGAAGGCCGAGCTGGGCCGCTACCGCATGCGGGGCTTCTCGATGTTCAAGAAGATCCCGCACTGGGACGAGCTGATGTTCATGCCGGGCACGCTGACCCGGTTCGTGATCGAGGGCTACCGCGAGAAGTGCGACACCAAGACGGTGCTCGGCGCGCGCTTCGCGAAGAACCCGATGGTCCTCGACATCCCGGTCTACATCACCGGGATGAGCTTCGGCGCCCTGTCGCTGGAGGCGAAGATGGCCCTGGCCAAGGGCGCCTCGATGGCCGGCACGGCGACGTGCTCGGGCGAGGGCGGCATGATTCCGCCCGAGCGCGACCTGTCGACGAAGTGGTACTACCAGGTCATCCAGAGCCGGTACGGGTTCAACCCGCACCACCTGATGCTCGCGGACGGCGTCGAGTTCTTCATCGGCCAGGGCTGCAAGGTCGGCCTCGGCGGGCACCTCATGGGCCAGAAGGTCACCGAGCAGGTCGCCGAGATGCGCTCGCTGCCCGCGGGCATCGACCAGCGCTCGCCGGCCCGGCACCCGGACTGGCTGGGCCCCGACGATCTCTCCCTGAAGATCCAGGAGGTCCGCGAGGCGACGAACTACCAGGTGCCGATCCAGCTCAAGCTCGGCGCGGCGCGCGTCTACGACGACGTGCGCATGGCCGCGAAGTGCGGGCCGGACATCATCTACCTCGACGGCGCGGAGGGCGGCACCGGTGCCGGCCCGCACATCGCCACCGAGGAGACGGGCATCCCGCTGATGGCGGCGATCCCCGAGGCGCGGCGCGCGCTCGAGGACGTGGGCCTCGCCGACGAGATCGACCTCGTCGTCGCCGGCGGCATCCGCAACGGCGGCGACGTCGCCAAGGCGATCGCGCTGGGCGCCAAGGCCGTGGCCATCGGCCACTCGGCGATGATGGCGCTCAACTGCAACAAGGAGATCCCCGGCGTGACCGACTACGAGGGCACGATCGGCGTCCCGGCGGGGCAGTGCTACCACTGCCACACGGGCCGCTGCCCGGTCGGCATCACCACGCAGGACCCGGAGCTGCGCAAGCGGCTGCACGTGGAGGACGCGGCCACCCGCGTCTACAACTTCCTCCACACGCTGACCCTGGAGCTCCAGGTGCTGGCGCGGGCCTGCGGGAAAACCAACGTCCACAGCCTCGAGCCCGAGGACCTGTGCGCGCTGACGATGGAGGCCGCCGCGATGGCCAAGGTGCCGCTGGCCGGCACCAACTACGTCCCCGGCGTCACCGAGGAGAACACCCTCGTGGAGATCCGCGGGATGCTCGAGAAGCACCTCGAAGACCGGCTGCAGCTGTTCGCCGGCGAGTCCGAGACCCGGGAGGGAGTGTCGTGAGCCTGCCCAAGGAACCAGAGAAGATCCAGTCGATCGACGCCGAGTACCTGTCGGGGAAGCGGTTCCCCTATCAGGAGGACATCGCGCTGGTGGAGGGGGTCGACCTCGAGGCCTCGACGCCCGGGGAGGACCTCAACTGGCTCGAGGACATCGAGCTGCTCGAGGAGGAGGGGACCCCGGCGGTCTTCGACCGCTACTCGAACTCGTTCATCAAGATCTACTTCAAGATCCCGGAGGGACGCGAGGACGAGATCGCTCGCAAGGTGCTGATGACGCACCTGCAGAGCGGGAACTCCTACGGGATCGCGCTGAAGGACCGCTACACGAAGTTCCCTCAGCCCGAGCTCGGCCCCTGGGTCGAGGGCTCGAAGACGGTCGGCACCGACTACAAGCCGACGGTGCTCGAAGGCTGGGAGCCGCCGCTGCACTGACGCCCGCCCGCCCGCCGGCTGGCGGGTCCGCGGTCGCGACGGGTGCGGCCCGTCAAGGACCGCGGGCCGGCGCCGACTACTTCGGCGTGATGGCGGAACCGTCGGAGGATGTGAAGGCCGGCGCCGGGCTCCCCGGCGGGACGGCCCGTTCCCGGGGGCTGCGCGCCCGCATCGCCAGCGTCTCGGTCCGCACCCGGCTGCTCAGCATTGCGCTCGTCGGCGTCGTGCTCTCGCTCGGCGTCGCCGGAGCGGCGCTCAGCGGCTTCCGCCAGATCGGGGCCAGCACGAACGACGACGGGCTGAATGCCGCCCGGACCAAGATCCAGGACGGCGACATGATCCACGACGAGCTGCGCGCGGTCGCCTACGCGGCGGCGCTGCACGGCCGCATGGGCGAGGCGCTCGGGGGCGCGGAGCGCGAGGCGGCCCGGGCCGAGCGCCGGTGGCTGAACGACCTCGAGGCGATCGACCTCCGTGAGCTGCCGGGGCCGGTGGCCGCCCGCATCGCCGACGTCCGGCAGGGCATCGGGCCGTTCGTCCGGTCCGTCGACGACGTGACCCAGTTCGCCCGCACCGACCCGGCCCGGGCGCAGTTGGCGCTCCAGGCCGTCGAGGCCCGGTTTGCGCGCCTCGAGGTGCAGCAGGCCCGCCTGACGGCGAGCCTGACCCGCGCCGCCGACTTCGCCCGGGCGCAGGAGGACGATGCCCGGCGCGCGGCGACGACCCGCGTGCTCATCGGCACCGCCCTGGCGGTCGTGCTGCTCGTCGGCCTCTCCTTCCTCCTCGGCCGCTCGATCGTGCGCTCCCTGCGGCGCGTGTCGCGGACGGCCCGGCGCATCGTGGCCGGCGACCTCGATGCCCGCACCGTGGTCACGTCCTCGGACGAGATCGGCAGCCTGGCCCAGTCGGTCAACGACATGGCCGACAGCCTCACCGGGTTCGTGTCGCGCATCGAGTCCGAGGCCGACCGCCACGCGTTCGGCCGGCGCCTGGGCGAAGCGTTCGAGATGGCCGACGACGAGGCCTCCGCCCACGCCGTCGTGCGGCGGGCGATGGCCGAGATCGAGGCCGACGCGCCGATGGAGCTGCTCCTCGCCGACTCGAGCCGGGCCCACCTCGAGTCTGTCGCGTCCAGTCCCACCGGCGGCGCGCCGGGCTGCGGTGTGCAGTCGCCGTACGACTGCGTGGCCGTCCGGCGCGGCTCGCCGGCGATCTTCGAGGAGAGCGGGGCGCTCAACGCGTGCCCGCACCTGCTGGGCCGGGGCTGCTCGGCGACCTGCGTTCCCCTCTCGTTCATGGGCCGCGCCCTCGGCGTGCTGCACGTGACCGGCCCGGAGGGCGAGCCGGCCGACGCGCCGGTCACCGCGCAGCTGGCCGAGCTGGCCGAGCAGGCCGGGAACCGCATCGGCACGGTTCGCGCCTTCGCCCAGACGCAGCTGCAAGCCTCGACCGACAGCCTCACCGGGCTCGCGAACCGCCGCAACTTCGAGAACCGTGCCCGCGACGTCCTCGCGGCAGGCGGGACCGCGGCCGTCGCGATCGCCGACCTCGACTGGTTCAAGAACCTCAACGACACGCACGGCCACGCCGCCGGGGACCGGGCACTCAGCCACTTCGCGGCGGTCCTGCGCGACGGGCTGCGCAGCGACGACGTGATCGGCCGCATCGGCGGCGAGGAGTTCGGCGTGCTGCTCCCCGGCCTGGGGGCGGCCGAGGCGGCGGCTGCCTTCGGGCGTGTCCGGGCCGCCCTCGATGCGTCGCTGGCCGGCGGCTCGACGCCGGCCTTCACCGTGTCTATCGGCATCGCCGACACCGCGGATGGCGAGCGGCTCGAGGACCTGCTCAGCGTGGCGGACGACCGCCTCTACGCCGCGAAAGCGGCGGGCCGCGACACGGTCGTGTCCGCCGCGCAGAACGGCGGCCCCCCGCGGGAGCGGGCCGCCGACGTGAGCGCACGCCGGGCGGCCAAGGACCACGTCCAGGCCGCGCTCCGCACAGACGGATAGGCCCAGGCGCCCGGGCGGCGGGGCCACCCCGCGGCGCCCCCAGGCGCGGGCCATCCGGTCTGCCATCCTGCGACGCCATGGCCGAGCACGTCCTGGTGGTCGACGACGACGCCCCGGTGCGGCGGATGCTCGCGCGTACGCTGGCGGGCGGCGGGTATGAGGTGACCGTCGCCGCCGACGGGGGGCAGGCGCTCGCCGCGGCCGAGCGCGCCGCGCCGGACGCGGTGGTCCTCGACGTCGGGCTGCCGGGGATGGACGGCCTGGCGGTCTGCCGGCGGCTGCGGGCCCACGGGCTGACCGCGCCGATCTTGCTCCTCACCGCCCGCGACGCCGTGTCGGACCGCGTGGCCGGCCTGGATGCCGGCGCCGACGACTACGTGGTCAAGCCCGTGGCCACCGACGAGCTCCTGGCCCGGCTGCGGGCGCACCTGCGGCGCGGCCAGCCCGCCGGCGAGCGCCTGGCCGCCGGCGATCTCGCGCTCGACGTCTCGACGCGCACCGCGCGTCGCGGGGACCGGGAGATCGAGCTGACCGCGCGCGAGTCCGACCTGCTCGAGCTCCTGCTGCGCAACGCGCGCGCCGTGGTCTCCCGGGACCAGGCGCTCGACCTCGTGTGGGGCGGGGACGCGGCGGCCAACGCGGTGGACCGCTACGTCGCCTACCTGCGCCGCAAGCTCGGCGACCCGCCGCTGATCCACACGGTGCGCGGCGTGGGGTTCGTGCTGCGCCCGTGAGCCGGCTGAGCCTTCGCGCCCGCCTCGTCGGCGCCTCGTCGCTGGCGATCGTCCTGGCGATCGCGCTGCTCGGCGGCGCGGTCAGCGTGCTGCTGGACCGCGAGCTGCGCTCGGCCCTGGACGAGACGCTGCGCCAGCGGGCCTCCGACGTGGCGCGGCTCAGCGCCTCGGCGCCGGCGCTGCTCACCCGCCCCGGCGCCCTGGACGCGTCGCTGTCCGGCCGCCAGCTCACCGTGCAGATCGTCGACCGCCGCGGGCGGATCGTCGCCCGGTCCGCGGCGCTGGGCGGGCGGATCCTCGAGGGCGGCGGCCTCGAGGCGGCCGCGATCGCCCGCGGCGCCGACGGCTACCGCGACGGCGTCCTGAGCGGCGAGCCGATCCGCCTCTACGTGGCCCCGCTGCCGGCCGCCGGCGGCGGCGACGCGCGCGGCGGCGCGGTCCTGGTCGCGTCCAGCACCGCCGAGATCGAGCGGACGGTGGACGACCTGCGCCGCCTCGTCGCCATCAGCGCGCTCGTGGCGGCCGGGCTCGGCGCGCTGGCGGCGGCGCTGCTCACCGCCCGCGGCATGCGTCCGCTGCGGCGCCTGTCCGGCGCGGCGGCCGCGATCGAGGCGACCGGGGATCCGAGCCGGCGCCTGCCGCAGCCGCCGACGCACGACGAGATCGCCCGGCTCGCCGCGACGCTGAACCGGATGCTCGGCTCGCTCGAGCGGGCCCAGGCGACCGAGCGGCGCTTCCTGGCCGACGCCTCGCACGAGCTGCGCACGCCGCTCACGTCGCTGCGGGGAAACGCCGCCTACGTCGCCCGCCACGGAGCCGACCCGGAGGTGCTCGCCGACATCGAGGCCGACGCGGCGCGGCTGAGCGCCCTGCTGGAGGACCTCCTGGCCCTCGAGCGCGAGGAGGCGGGCGCGCCGCCGGCCGAGGCGGTCGACCTCGCCGCCCTCGTGGCCGAGGCGGCCCGCGGGGAGCGGGTGACGGCCGGTCGCTGCGATCCGGCCACGGTGCGCGGGGAGCGGCGCGCGCTCGAGCGCGCCCTCGCCAACCTCGTCGAGAACGCGCGGGTGCACGGGCCGCCTGCGGGCACGGTGACGGTCGCGCTGGCGGTGCAGGACGGGTCGGCCCGGCTGTCCGTGACCGACGAAGGCCCGGGGATCGCGCCCGGCGATGCCGAGCGCGCCCTCACCCGGTTCTGGCGGGCTCCCGAGGCCGCCGAGCGGCCGGGCACCGGCCTGGGCCTGGCGATCGTGCGCGCCACCGCGCAGCGCCACGGGGGCTCGGTGGAGGTCGCCGGGCCGGCGGTCACGCTCGTGCTGCCGCTGGCCGGGAGCCCGGCGACCGGCGCGTGACTCTCACGCTTCTCTCAAGCTCCCCGCGTACGGTCACCCCGTACCCTGAATCAGGAGCCTCGCCGTGAACCTGTTCCGCCGCCTTCCCCTCTCCCGCCTGCTGGCCCTCATCGCCGCCGCGCTCGTCGTGCTCGGCGCCGGCGCTGCGATCGCGGTGGCGGCCCTGAACAGCGACGGCCCGACGCCGCCGCCCAAGCCGCTCGCGCAGGCGCTGAAGCAGGGCCTGAGCGCGGGCGACCTGCCCGGGGTCACGGCCCGGATCGAGTTCACCAACAAGCTCATCGACGGGTCGAGCCTGGCCGGCCGCGACCCGATCCTCACCGGCGCCACCGGGCGGCTCTGGGCCAGCGCCGACGGCAAGGTCCGGCTCGAGCTGCAGGGCAGCGACGGCCGGGACGCGCAGATCGTCTACGACGGCACCACGGCGTGGCTCTACGACGCCAGCGCCAACACCGTCTACCGGCTCGCCGTGCCCGCGAAGGACCGGGCGAAGGCGGCCCGGAAGGACCGCACGCGGACCGGCCCGCCGACCCTGGCCGAGATCCGCCGCGGCCTGAAGCGGCTGGCTCGCAGCGCCGATCTCTCCCGGGCGATCCCCAGCAACGTGGCCGGGCAGCCGGCCTACACGGTCGAGATCTCGCCGAAGCACGATGCCGGCCTGCTCGGGGGCGCCCAGCTCGCGTGGGACGCCGCCCGCGGCGTGCCGCTGCGCGCCGCCGTCTACGCCGACGGCCAGAGCGACCCGGTGCTCGAGCTCAAGGCGACCGACATCAGCTACGGCACCGTCCCGGCTTCGACGTTCGCGATCAGCCCGCCGACCGATGCCAAGGTCGTCACGGTGTCCCTGCCGCGCGGCGAGGGCACGGCGGCCGCCAAGCGGGCGAAGCGGTCCGGGCGCGTGGCCGGGCTCGGCGCGGTGCAGGCCAAGGTGCCCTTCGTCGTCGTGGCCCCGAAGGCCCTCGTCGGCCTCCCGCGCCAGTCGGTGCGGCTCATCCAGGGCGAGCGGACCCGCGGCGCGGTCGTGACCTACGGGAAGGGCCTCGGCGGGATCGCCGTCATCCAGACCCAGTCGCCCGCCAAGGCCAGCGCGACGCGCGGCGGGAAGGATCGCGGCCCCAGCCTCCCGACCATCTCGATCGACGGGGTGACGGGCCGCGAGCTCGCGACGGCGCTCGGCACGGCCCTGACGTTCGAGCGCAACGGCGTCTCCTACACCGTGATCGGCTCCGTGCCGCCCAACGCCGCCGAGGCCGCGGCGCGGGAGCTCTTCTGAGCACGGCGCCGGGCAGCGGCTCCGCGGACGGGGATGCGCCCCCGGTCCGCGCGCGGGGGCTGGTCAAGCGCTACGGCGACCTGGCGGCGGTCGACGGGATCGACCTCACCGTGGAGGCCGGCGACGTCTACGGCTACCTCGGCCCCAACGGCGCCGGGAAGACCACTTCGCTGCGCATGCTGCTCGGCCTCATCCGCCCCACGGCGGGGCGCGCGGAGCTGTTCGGGCGCGACCCGCTCGTCGACGGGGCCCGAGCCCTTCAGGGCGTGGCCGGGTTCGTCGAGGCGCCGCGCTTCTACCCGTACCTGAGCGGGCGCACGAACCTCGAGCTGCTGGCCGGGCTGGACGGCGGCGACGCGGCCCGGCGAATCGATGCGGCTCTGGACACCGTTGACCTCGCGGACCGGGCCAAGGACAAGGTCGGCGGCTACTCCCACGGCATGCGCCAGCGCCTGGGCATCGCCGGGGCGCTCATCCGGGAGCCCCGGCTGCTGCTGCTCGACGAGCCCACGACCGGGCTGGACCCGGCGGGCATGCGCGACATGCGCCGGCTCGTGCGGCGCCTGGCTGACGGCGGGATGACGGTCCTGCTGTCCAGCCACCTCATGGACGAGGTGGAGGAGCTCTGCGACCGCGTGGCCATCGTGCGGTCGGGGCGGATGGTGTTCGAGGGCGGCCTCGCCGACCTGCGCGCCCAGGCCGCGTCCGGCGCCTTCCGGCTGCGGACGAGCAACGACGAGCGCGCCCTGGCGGTCTGCCAGGCCCAGCCCGGAATCGACCGGGCGGCCGCGCTGACCGGGGAGGTCACGTTCCGGGGCGACCAGGCCGCTGTCGGCCGGCTGAGCGTGGCGCTCGTCGAGGCCGGGGTGGAGCTGCACGCGCTCGTCCCCGAGCACGCGACGCTCGAGGACCTCTTCTTCCGCATGACCGAGGGCGACGCCGCCACGTCCGAGCCCGAGCCCGCTGAGGCCGAGCGCGCCGCGCCGGCGCCGGCGCCGGAGGCCGCTCGATGAGCGCGCCGGCTGCCGCGTCCCCTGCCCTGGCCGCGGCGCCGCGCGCCGCGCGGGCGCGGCTGCGCACGATCTACCGCTGGGAGCTGCGGAAGCTGCGCTCGCAGAAGCGGACCTACCTCGGCCTCGGCATCGCGGTGATCATGCCGCTGATCTTCGTCGTCGCGCTGAGCCTGCGAGCGGGCCAGCCCGAGGCGGTCGCGTTCGGCCGCTACGTGCGCGACAGCGGCTTGGCGATCCCGCTCGTGATGCTCGTGTTCGGGTCGATCTGGCTGTTCCCGCTCGTGACCGCGCTCGTGGCCGGCGACATCTTCGCCTCCGAGGACCACAACGGCACCTTGAAGACGATCCTGACCCGCTCGGCCGATCGCGGCCAGATCTTCGTGGCCAAGGCCCTGGCCACGGCTACCTACACGGCCGCGGCGCTGGCCCTTATGGGCACCGTGGCGATCGTCGCCGGCACGCTGAAATCGGGCTTCAACCCGCTCACGACGCTCTCGGGGTCGACCGTGTCCGCGGGAACCGCGCTCGGGCTCGTCGCGGCGAGCCTCGCGGTCTACCTCGTGCCGATGCTCACCGTCGCCTGCATCGGCCTGCTGCTCTCCACCATCACCCGCAACAGCGCGGCGGCCGTCGTCGGCACCCTGATGATCGCCCTGATCCTGCAGCTCGTCACGATCCTCCCTGGCCTCGAAGGGCTGCGTCCCTACCTCCTGCCCTCGCAGTTCGACGCCTGGCAGGGGCTGCTGCGCGAGCCGACCGATTGGGCGCCGATCGTCCGCGCCGCGTGGGTCTGCGCGCTCTACGCGATTCCCTGCCTCGGCGCCGCGTTCCTGGTGTTCCTGCGGCGCGACGTCGCCGGCGGGTAGCCGGGCGCCGCCCGCCGCCCCGACCTCACCCAGCCGGCACGTCCAGGAGCGCGCGCACCGCGGCCGCGCGGCCGGCGCCGAGCGCCGGGCCCATCTTCGCGGCGTCGCGCTCGAGCCGCGAGACGGTCGGCGCGCCCGGCGCCGGGCGGATCGACAGGATCGGCGGGTGCAGGGCGGGGTCGGCGCCGTGGCGGTCCAGCACGTCCTCGTCGGCGCCCTCGCGCTCGCTGCGGGAGAGGTAGAGCTCGGCGACCTTCGGGCCGATGCGGGCCAGCATGGGGGCGACGATGCGCCGGCCCGCCGAGCCGGGCGGCGCGGCGCGATCCCCGGCCTGGCGGGACCGGAGGACGAGCACGTGCGTCGCGCCGTCCGCGACGGCGGAGGGGAACGGGATCGCCGAGGACACTCCGGCGTCGAGGTAGCGGCGCCCGCCGATCAGCACCGGCGGGCCGGCGACGCCCGGCAGGCGCGAGGAGGCCAGCAGCGCCTGGCGCAGCGACTCCTCGTCCCGGATCGTGGCGTGCAGGTCGACCGTCTCCCCGGTGTCGGCGTCGGTGGCGATCGGGTGCAGTTCCATTGGGTGTGCGAGCACGCGGGAGAAGAACTCCGGCGCCACCGACTCGTAGATCTCGCCGACGAGGCGGTCCATGTCGACGACGGCCGGCCCGGCGCGCCGCAGCGCCCGCTTCGGATCGATGACCTGGCTGATGAGGCCCTGGTCGAGGTAGGTCGACATGCCCGCGGCGGCCGAGCCGGTGAGCATCCAGGCGGCGCCCAGCGCCCCGGCCGAGGACCCGTAGGCGGCGTCGAAGCAGCGCACGAGCCCGCGCTCGTGCAGGACCACCATCATTCCGGCCGAGATGGCGCCGCGCATCCCGCCGCCCTCGATCACGAGCGCGAGCCGGGCGCCGTCGCCGTGGCGGCCGGGTGTGCCCGTGCCCTGCGCGCGGGCGGACAGCAGCTCGAGCACGGGATGGCGCGCGCCGGCCATCCGGTCAGCCGCGGGCGAGCCTGAGCACGTCGGACACCGATCCGGGCGGCGCCGCGGCGATCGGCTGCACGAGCTCACGGGCCGCCGCTGCCGCGCCGCCCCGGGGCGCGACCGCGCAGGCCAGTCCGCGCGCGGCTGCCTCGCCGGCGGTCATCCGGCGCCCGGTCAGGAGCAGCTCCATGCCGACGGTGCGCGGCAGCCGCGCGAACAGGCGGGGGAGGGAGTCCGGGTCCGGCGCGATGCCGAGCGCGACTTCGGGAAGCCAGAATTCGGCATGCTCGGCGGCGACGATCAGGTCGCAGGCGAGCGCGAGCTCGAATCCGCCGCCGACCGCGTGGCCGTTCACCGCGGCGATCACCGGGGTGACCGCGTCGTGGCGGCTCAGCATGCCGCCCCACCCTCCGGGCGGGTCCGGCGCCGCTGCCCCCGCGGGCGGATCGGGCTCGTTGAGGTCGGCGCCGGCGCAGAAGCAGCGGTCGCCGGCTCCGGTGAGGATCACGGCCGCGACGCCCGGGTCGCGGTCGGCGGCGTCGATCGCCTCGCCGAGGGCCTGGGAGGCCGCGGCGTCCAGGGCGTTCACGGGCGGGCGGCCGATCTCGATCTCGACGACCGCTCCGTCGCGCCGCACCGTCACGTGTTCGCTCATCCGCCAGGCCTCCGCGTCCGCTGGGCGGGCAACGATACGGCGCGGGTCACTCGCGGCGCAGGCAGGTCACGGCTAGCCAGCGGCCGGCCTGGGGCGTCCGCACGAGGGGGAAGGCCAGGTCGCCGGCGACGGCCCACAGCTCGGCCGGCGTGTCGGTGACCGCCCAGCCGGGCGGCCAGCCGCTGACGTCGGCGGCCTCGAGCGCTGCGATCAGGGCCTCGGCTACGGCGGCCTGGCCCGGCGAGCGAATCGGCATCCGCTGGCGGAAGCGGGCGATGCAGTGGGCCGAGGGGACGATCTCGCGCGCGTCGGGATGCGCGGTGCGGGCGCTGCGCGGCAGCATCGCCGCGGCGGCTACCCGAGGGGGATGCCGTTGAGGATCTTCCAGCAGTCCCAGTTGCGGGCGCCGGACCCGCCCGCCCAGATGAGGCGCGCGACCCGGTCCTGCTCGCTCTTGGGCTGCAGGTAGGCCGCGGGGCCCTTCCCGCCAAAGCCGCTCCAGGTGCTCGGGATGATCTGGTAGTAGCCGGAGGCGCCGGCCCAGTTCGGCGGCAGGTTCTGGCCGCCGGACTCGCACTGGACGATCGGCCACGGGATCGCCCAGTTCCCGAACGGGCCGGGGCCGGCCTGGCCGCCGCCGCTGCTCTGCTCGGCCTGGAGCTTCTCGAGCTGCTTCTGGAGCTTGCGGCGGTTCGCCTTCGTCGCCTTGAGGGCCTCGAGCCGGGCCTCCCGGGCCCGGGCGGCGCTCGCCTGCTTGGCTGCAACCTGGGCGCCCATCGCCGCCAGCGCGTTGCGCTGGGCCTCGACCGCTGCGGCGCTGCGGGCCTGCGCCGCCTGGAGCCGGGCGAGGCGGGTGGTCGCCCGTCGCGAGGCGTTCCGGGCGCGGCGCACGCCGATGATGATGTCCTGGTCCTGCTGGTTGATTCGCTGGAGGTACTCGCCGGTCTCGACGAGCTCGGCGAAGCCGCGGGCCGAAAAGATCACGGTCATGAGGTCCGGCGTGCCGGTCTTGTAGCGGTCCACGAGGCGCAGCGCGAGGATGCGCTTGGAGCGCGCGAGGCGGCGCTTGAGCCGGGCGAGGCGCGCCCGCTCCCGGCGCAGGGCCGCGCGCGTGCGGGCCAGGCGGGCCCGCTCCCGGTCGAGCTGGGCCTGCACCGCGGCCTCGCGGCGCTGCAGGAGCGAGACCTGCACGGCCAGCCGCGCCGCGATGCGCCCGAACGTGGCGGCATCGGCGCTCAGCGACTGCTCGCGGGACTGCGCACTGTCGATCCTGCCCTGCAGGTCGCCCTGGCTGGCGGCGTGCGAGGCGATCGGGCTGGCCGCCCAGAGGGCGAGCGCGGCGGCCACCGGCAGGGCCAGGGCGAGGGCAGGCAGGCGGAATCGGCGGAAGGAGGGCATCGTGCGCGGGCGGCGAGCGGAGGGGTCCGCCGTGCGCTGCCCGGGAGGGTCGCCACGGTAGCAGCGGCTCGTTGCAGGCCCGCCGGTTGCAGGGGAACTTGCACGCGCAGGACCCCGGCGGCGCGGGCCGACGGCAGGGCGGCGCGGCCTCAGCTGGCCGGCCCGGAATCGGTCATCCGCCGAAGCGGCGCACGAGGTCCGCCGGAATCGCGTTCCCCGTGAAGATCCGGCGGATCGACGCGACACTCGGCCGCGGAGTCCGGGCCAGGGTGCGCGAGTCGAAGCGGTAGAGCCCGAACCTCGGCTCGTATCCGGACGACCACTCGAAGTTGTCGATCAGCGACCAGTGGAAGTACCCGCGGACGTCGGCGGCCTTCGTGCGGATGGCCGTGCGCACCTGCTGGAGGTGCTGGACGGTGAACCGAAGCCGCTTCGCGTCGGCGGCGTCGGCGATCCCGTTCTCGGTGATGTAGATCGGCTTGCGGTAGGACCCTGCAGTCTTCAGCACGGCGAGGAACCCCGCGGGGTACAGCTCCGAGCCGAAGTCGCTGCACTCCGTCGGGCACGGTGCGCCCGACGGGTTCAGGGTCCAGCGGTAGCTCGTGGACGGGAGGAAGTCGAGGATCGGGATCCGTGACGACAGCGCGCTCCCGAGCCCCGTGACCCGGCCGCGGAAGTAGTAGTTCACGCCGACGAAATCGGCCTTGTTGCGCAGGGCGGGGTGCCGCTCGCCCGGATCCACGGCCCCGTTGGCGTTCGCGTCGACGATGCCCTTGACCGCCCCGTCGAGGAACAGGCGGTTGAAGAGGTAGTCCGCGTGCCCGGCCGCCGCGCGGTCGGCCGCCTTCGCCGGGTCGGCCGGCGTGAACGCGACGAGGTTCTGGACGAGGCCGACCCGCGCCGCGGCGCCGTCCCCGTCCGCGTCGGACCGGTCGCGGGCCTTGATCGCGTCGTAGCTGGCGGCGTTGGCGAGGACGAGGTTCTGCAGCGCCGCGATGACGGCGCTGTAGCTGAACACTCCGGGCGGGAAATAGCCGGCGAAGGCTCCGGGCACGTTCACGTACCCGTTCGTGGCGACGACCATCGGCTCGTTCAGCGGCGTCCAGTGGTCGACGAGGCCGCCGTACTTCCAGGCCAGGTAGGCGGAGAACTTGCGGAACTCGGCGACCGTCGCGCGGTCGAGCCAGCCGCTGCGGCGCAGGCCGGAGGGGAGGGGCGCGTCGGGCCCGCGGCCCGCCAAGGCGGCGCGCACGCCGATCGGATCGTGCAGCCACGACGGCAGCGTGAAGTGGTTCACCGTGAGGAACGGCGTCATGCCCTGCGCCCGGATCAGCGCGAGCTCGTCGCGGTAGTGGCGCACGGCCCGCTGGTCGGCGAGCCGGTCCAGCGCCCGGAGCTGGGCCAGGGTCACGGCGGTCCCCGTGCGCACGCCCGCGGTCGAGCGCGGGAAGATGCGGCTCCACTCGACGCCGAGCCGATAGGCGCTGGACCCGAGCCCCTTCGCGAGGGCAATGTCCTTGGCGTAGAGCTGCCAATGCCCGGCGCTGCGCTCGGGCCGGTCGGCCGTCACCTGCTTCGCCGCGATCGTGGCGGGGTCGTGGGTCCAGGCGAACCAGTCGGTGCGCCGGTCCACGTTCGGGTGCGCCCCGCCCATCTCGTACTGGAACCCGGCGTTCGCGGTGCCCCAGAGGAAGCCCTTCGGGAAGCCCGCGCGCCCGGCCGCGCCCGCGGGCGCGGCCGTTGCGGCCGCGGCGACGAGGGCCGTCGCGGCGGCCGCGGCGGCCCGGCGGAGGGGGGCGGTTCGGGCGGGGGAGGGGCGCATCGGTTGAATCTACCGCTGGGCGCCTCCGCCGCGCGCCGCCCGCCGCGCTCCCGCGGGCCCGGTTGGGATACTCGCCGGCATGCCTCCGGCCGGCGTGATCCGAGTCGCGGTCGCGGCTGCCCTGGCGGCGGCCCTGCCGGCCGTGGCCGCGTGCGGTGCCGATGCGCCCGCTCCGCCGCCGCCGCTCGTGCGGCTCAGCGTCGACGCGCCGGCCGACGGTGCCGTCGTGCGGGACGGGGCGGTGGAGGTGCGCGGCCAGGTGCGCCCGGCCGGTGCCGCGGTCCTGGTCCGCGGCAGCCGGGCCGCGGTGAGCGGCGGCTCGTTCTCGGCGACGGTGTCGCTCGACGCGGGCGCCAACGTGATCGACATCCTCGCCTCGGCGCCCAACCGCTCTCCGGCGCTCACGGCGGTCCGGGTCACGCGCCAGGTGACCGTCGCCGTGCCGGACATCGGCGGCGACTCGGCCGAGGAGGCATCGGCGGCCCTGCGCGCCGCGGGCCTCGTGCCGTCCGAGCGCGACGGCGGCGGGACCTTCGACGACCTCTTCCCCGGGTCGCCGCAGGTCTGCGAGCAAGAGCCGAAGGCGGGGACCCAGGTCGACCGGGGAACGACCGTCACGTTCGTCACGGCGAAGATCTGCTGAGCCGGCCGGCGCCGCGCCGGACGGCAGCGCAGCCGGGGCCGCGCCGGGGTGCGGGCGCGAGGCCATCCATGTCCTGTCCAACCGGCCACACCCCTGCTTCGGGCGGCGCGCCGCCCCGCACTCAGGCCCGCGGCTCGGCCGCGATGAGGCCGATCCGGGCGGTTCCGTTGCGGCGCACGACGCCGAGCACGACGCTCCCGACGATCGGCGGCCGGCCGGAGCGGGTGACGGTGTAGTCGCCGGTCGCCCGGCCCACGGGCCCGCCGGTGGCGCGCAGGCCGTCGAGCCGGTACTCGCGGACGTCGCTGGCCTTGAACTGGCGGCGGTACTCGGCGAGCACCTCCCGGCGCCCGCGCTGGACGCCGCCGGGCGCCACCCGCTCGACGGCAGGCGTGAGGACCCGCGCGAGCGCTGACGTGTCCTCGGCGCCGTAGGCGGCGGCGAACTCCTGCGCCGCCTGGCGGACCTCGCCGGCGGTGAGCGGACCGTTCGAGCGGGCCGTGCCGCCGCTCGTGAGCGCAGCGGCCACGGCGACGCCGGCGACCGCCGCGGTGGCGACGAGGCCGGCGGCCAGCACCCGGCGGCGCCGGTGCACCTTGACCGGCGGCGCGGCCGCGCCGGCCGGGCGTCCCGCGGCGCCCGGAGGCGGCTGGGGCGGAGGCTCGGGCGGCGCGGGCGCCGGCACGGCCTCCGGACCGGCCGCGGGGGCGGCGCCGCCGGCGACGCGGGTGCGCTCCTCGGCTGGCTGGCGCACGGTGGCGGCGGCCTCGGCGGGCACGACCCGCGTGTGCGCGGTCGTGCCGCCCGCCGCTCGCGCCGCGGGACGCACCGATGTGACGCCGGACGGATCCGCCGCGGCCGCGGCGGCCACGGGCGGCGCGGGCGCGGCGGGGCCGCCGCGCGGCGGCCCCGGCACGGGCCGGGCGCCCGCGGCGGCCGGGGGCGCGCCCGTGGCGTCGAGCGGCGCCCCGGCGGCGGCCGCCGCGGCCGCCGCGGCGAGGTCGCCCGCCGTCGGGTAGCGGTCCTCGGGGCGTTTGGCGAGGGCGCGGGCGATGACGAGGTCGAACGCGGCGGGCACGCCGCCCGTGGCCGACGGGCGGGGCGGCGGCTCGTTGAGGTGCGCTTGGATCGTGGCCGGGACGGTCCCCCGGCGAAACGGGGCCGCGCCGGTGAGCGCCGCGTGCAGCACCCCGCCGAGCGAGTAGACATCCGACTGCGCGGTCGCCGGCTCGCCGCGCAGGTGCTCGGGCGCCATGAAGTCGACCGTGCCGACCCAGTCGCCGGTTTCGGTGATGCGGGTCTGGGCATCCGCGACGAGCACGATCCCGAAGTCCGACAGGTAGACGTGCTCGTCAGCGCCCCCGCCGGAGATGAGGACGTTCGCCGGCTTGACGTCGCGGTGCACGAGCCCGGCGGCGTGGGCGGCGTCGAGCCCGGCCGCGACCTGGCCGATGAGCGCGGCGGCCCGCCCGGGGGCCAGCGGGGCGTCGGAGCGGATGAGCGCCTGCAGGTCGGTCCCCTCGACCCAGCGCATCACGAGGTAGAGCTGGCCGCCCTCCTCGCCGGCGGCGTAGATCGGGATCACGTTGGGGTGGTCGATGGCCGCGGTGAGCCGCGCCTCGCGTTCGAAGCGCTCGCGGAACTCGGGGTCGGCGGCCCGCTCGACGGCGATGAGCTTCACGGCGACCGGACGGTCGAGGTGCAGCTCGGTCGCGCGATAGATCACACCCATGCCGCCGCGGCCCGAGACGCCTTCGAGGCGACAGCCGGCCAGCACGGTGCCTGGGGTCAGATCGCCCATCGCCCGGGATTCTGCCCGGCCGCGCGACATCGGCGAGCCGTTCAGGGCCCGGCGGGCGGGGGCGCGGGGGGTCGCGCCGGGCCGCCGGCGTCCACGTCGTGCGCGGGGACAGGGCGCGAGAAGCGGAATCCCTGGGCCAGCTGGCAGCCGGCGTGCGAAAGGAAGATGCGCTGCTCCTCGGTCTCCACGCCTTCGGCCACGGTCTCGAGCCCGAGCGACTCGGCGAGCGAGAGGATGCCGCGGAAGACCGTGCGGGCGGCCCGGCTCTCCGGCACCCCGTTGAGGAGCGACCCGTCGATCTTCAGCACGTCGAGCGGCAGGTCCCGGAGCCGGGCCAGCGAGCTCTGGCCCGCGCCGAAGTCGTCGACCGCGATGCGCACGCCGGCGCCGGACAGCGCGGCGACGTTCTCGCGGGACTGGGCCGTCGCGGCAGACCCGTTGGCGCCGAGGACGCCCTCGGACACCTCGAGCGTGAACCGGACCGGCTGGAGCCCGGCGGCCCGGATCGTGTCGATCACGGCGTCGGCGAAGCCGGGCCGCTCGAGCTGCCGGCCTGAGACGTTGAGGTACCAGTCGTTCGTGGATCCCTGCGCCGCCCAGTCGGCGGCCTGGCGCACGGCCTCCTCCAGCGCCCATTCGCCGAGCGGGACGATCAGGCTGGTTTGCTCGGCGAACCCGATGAACTCCGACGGGGGCAGGACGCCCCGGCTCGGATCGTCCCAGCGCACGAGCGCCTCCTGCCCGACGGTGCGCCCGTCTTCGAGGCTGACAACCGGCTGCCAGTGGAGCACGAACCGCTTCTCCTCGAGCGCCGTGCGGAACTGGCGCGCGGCGTCACGTGAGTGCTGGATGCTCGCCGGGGCGGGTCCGGGCGCGATCGGCGAGGCCGCGGCCTTGGCCGTGTACATCGCGGCATCGGCCTGCTTGAGCATCTCGTCGACGTCGGCGGCGTCGTCGGGGAAGACCGAGGCGCCGACGCTGACCGCCAGCTCGACGGTGAGGCCCTCGACGCCGACCGGCTCGCGCAGGGCGCCGGCGATCCGCTCGGCGGCGGTGCGCGCCGTCTCGCCCGCGGTCGGGAGGTGCAGGTCGCGCAGGAGCACGAGGAACTCGTCGCCGCCCGGCCGGGCCACGAGCTCGCCGGACCGGCAGGCGGCCCGCAGGCGGTGGGCGATCGCCTGGAGCACGAGGTCGCCGCCGTCGTGGCCGAGCGTGTCGTTGACCTGCTTGAAGCCGTCGAGGTCGCAGTAGAGGAGCGCCACGCCCCGGCTCGCGCCGCGGGCCTCGTCGATCGCGGACTCGAGCGCCTCACGCAAAGCCGGACGGTTCGGGAGCCCGGTGAGCGAGTCGTGGTACGCCAGCCACTCGATGCGCTCCTCGGCTTCGCGCCGCTCGGTGACGTCGAGCCCGGACATGAGCGTGCCCTCGGACTGGCGCGATGCATCGGAGGTCGACGCCTCGCGCCAGGCGATGATCCGGGTCGAGCCATCCGGGCGCAGGACGCGCGACTCCGATCCGGGCCGGACCGTCGCGGCGAGGCGCTGGCCGTCCGCGGCCCGATCGTCGGCGGCGAGGAAGTGCGCCCAGGGGCGTCCGACGATCTCCTCTTCGCGCCGGTCGAGCGCCTCGCACGCCGCCGGATTGGCCATGGTGACCACGCCGTGCGCATCGAGCGCGATGATCACGGCGCCTGCGAGGGCCAGGTAGCGGGTGGCGCGGTCGTGCTCGGTGCGCAGCAGCTGCTCGGCGGTCCGCTCGCGCGTGACGTCGGCGGCGGTGAGCACCGTCCCGGTCGTGGTCCCGTCCGCGGCCCGCAGCGGCTCGTACGTGAGGGAGATCGTCCGCCGCGCGCCGTCGAGGCGCCGGACGACCGTGACCTCGGCACGCTGGGCCGTGCCGTCGCGCAGCGCGAACCGCCGCGGAGTGGCGTCGTCGCGGACGCGGGCCGCCCGGCCGGACATCTCGATCCAATCCTGCGGGCTCGTGCCGACCATGCTGTCGGGACCTGGCGCGCCGACGAGCCGGGCCGCCGCCGCGTTCGCGGACACGATCCGGCCGTTCGGCTCCTGGACGACGATGCCTTCGGAGAGGGCGCCGAGCACGGTGCGGTGGAACTCCTCGGACTCCTGCAGCTGCGTGCGCGCCTCGCGGAGCGCGGTCACGTCGATCACGAGGCCGAGCGTGGTGCGCTCGTGCGAGTCGCGCCGCACGATCTCGTCGCGGTCGATGACCCAGCGCTGGTCGCCGCTCGCCGTGCGCATGCGGTAGGTCGCGTCGAACGCCCCGCCCTCGGCGAGCTGGCGCTGGATCTCGGACTCGTAGCCGGGGAGGTCCTCGGGGAGGATGAGCCGGGCCCACAGATCCTGGTCCTCGTAGAACGCCTCGGGCGGATAGCCGAGGAGATCCTCGACCTGCGGGCTGATCCAGCGGACGCTCGCCTTGTCGTTGAGGTCGCAGACGTAGGTGACGAGCGGAATCCGCTCGACGAGCGCCCGGTAGCGCTCCTCGGCGTCGGCCAGCCGCTGGATGGCGCTCTCCCGGGCGGTGACGTCGTGGATGACCGAGATCACCTCGCGGACCTGCCCGTCCGCATCGACGACCGGGGCCACCCGCAGGTCGCACCACCACGAGGATCCGTCGGGCCGCCGGGCCTGCAGCACCGCGTGGGCGCTGCGGCCCCGGCGCGCCGCGTCGCGCAGGCGGGCGATGTCCGGGTCGCGGGCATCGAGGCCGATGAGCTCCGGCCCGATAGCCCCAAGCGCCTCCTCGGCGCTGACGCCGGCCGTGGCGGCGAAGCCCGGCGAGCAGTACACGACTCGGCCGCGCTGGCGCCAGTCGTGGAGCAGCATGCTCGTGCCCGCCGCCTCCAGTGCGGTCTCGTAGCGCGCGAGCGTGCCGGCGTGCCGGCGCGCCTCCAGGGCAAGGGCGAGCTGGGAGCAGCCGGCGTCCAGGAACGCGCGCGTGGCCGGGCCGTAGCGGCGGATCTCGCTGCCGATGAACTCGGCGACGCCGACCGGATCGCCGCCGAGCACGAGCGGGATGCCCACGCACTGCCCGGCGCCGGCGGCCGTCAGATGCAGGGCGCGCGGGTCGTCCGCCCCGAGCGGCCCCCACCGCGCACGCCGCTCGCGGAAGGCCGCCTCCACCGGCCCAGCGCCGGCGACCGGCCGTGGGTCGTCGCCTCCCGCGGCCAGGGCCGCGCGGACGCGCTTCTTGGCCCACGTGCCGGCGGGCTCGAGGGTGCGGCCGTCCCGCGTGGCCGCCCACACGACGACCGCGCTCGCCCCGAGCGCGCGCCCGAGGTGCCGGGCGATCGCCCGGATCGCGTGATCTCCGTCCCGGTCGGAGCGCAGGCCGGCATCGATCGCGCGCTGCGCTTGCGCGAGCGACCGCGGGTCGATATCGGTCTCGTCAGGTGTCATCGCGTCCGGCTGCGCGTCCGTGGCCGCCGGTCAGGCTCCGAGCCGGACACGATGAATCAGTCTCTGTCCGGCGTCAACCGGTCCGGCGCGGCCCGCCGCCCTGCTCGTTCCCATGATTCCTCGGTTTCGGCGTCGTCTCCGATCCTATCGGCGTCTGGCCAGCATCGGTCGCGGACGGGAAGGACTTTCGCGTTGCACGGAGAAGCGCCGCCAGGGAGACCAACCACCGACCATCGAGGTGCAATCGCCGTGAGTGCCAATCCAGCCATACCGGGGCCTGCGGGCGCCGGCCCCGGCGTCATCCGCAGCGTCGGGCGCTGCTTTCTCTCCTTGCTGGTCAGCGGAGGGCTGTGGGGCGCAGCGTGGATCTACCACACCGCGCGCGAGGTCGGCGAGGACGGCCGCGGCAAGGAGGACACGTCGCCGGGCCTCCGCGTCGTCGGGATGTTCATCCCGATCGTCAACTGGTTCGTCCTCTACTTCTCGTGGCGCGACATCGAGAAGTACTGCAAGCAGGTCGGCACCTCGGACTTCCCGCTCGTCCTGTACTTCATCGGGTCGTTCATCCCGATCGTGAACATCATCCTGTACATCGTCGTGCAGGGGAAGATGAACGACGCCTTCCGCGCCGGCTCCGGCGGCCAGGCGCAGAACGCCCCGATGTACGCGATCGACTGGGTCACGATCGTCCTGGGCTTCGTGTTCATCGTGGCCGGCGTCGTGATCGGGATCTCCGCGAACTGATCGATCCTGCGGCTCCTCGCCGGCCCCGGCCGCCGCGCGCGGCCGGGGCCGGCTGAGAGGCCAGGCACGTTGAGCGCACAGCCCGCAGCCAAGCCGGAACGCGAACTCACGCGCGGGGTCATCATCGCCCTGCTGGCGATGGGCCTCGCGGTCTTCGTGATCGCGAACGACGTCACGGCGCTCAGCGTCGCACTGCCGAACATCGAGAAGGACTTCGACGCCGACGTCTCGACGGTCCAGTGGGTGATCAACGCCTACGCGCTGATCTTCGGCGTCCTGATCGTCACCGGCGGGCGCCTGGCCGACATGTTCGGCCGCAAGCGGATCTTCTTCATCGGGTCGGCCATCTTCGCGCTCTTCTCCCTCGCCGGCGGCCTGAGCCAGTCCGTCGATGCGCTCATCGTCTCCCGCGCGCTCATGGGCATCGGCGGGGCGATGATGTGGCCGGCGGTGCTCGGCATGACCTACGCCGCACTGCCCGAGGACAAGGCCGGACTCGCGGGAGGCCTGATCATCGGCGCGGCCGGGTTCGGCAACGCCGCGGGGCCGCTGCTCGGCGGCTTCATCACCGACACCTTCGGCTGGGAATGGGTGCTCTTCCTCAACCTCCCGATCGCGGCGGTGGCCTGCCTGGCCACGTGGCGCGCGATCCACCAGCCCGAGGACCAGGAGCGCGAGCGGATCGACTATGCCGGAATCGCCACCCTCTCGGTGTCGCTGATCGCGCTGCTCGTCGCGCTGGACCAGGCTCCCGACTACGGCTGGGGCGATCCGCGCACGATCGGGCTGTTCGCGCTGTTCGTCGTCCTGCTGGCGATGTTCGCCGTCATCGAGCGCCGCGCCGGCAGCCGCGCACTGATCCCCCGCGACGTGATGGCCAACCGGGAGTTCCGCTCGGCCTGCATCGCGGTGCTGCTCCTGTCGGCCACGTTCTTCGCCGCGCTGCTCTACCTGCCGCAGTTCATGCAGAAGATCCTCGGCTACTCGCCGTTGCAGGCCGGCGCCGGCCTGCTCCCGATGATGGCGACGTTCGCCATCGTGTCGTTCGCGGCCGGGCCGCTGTACAACCGCGTCGGGGCCAAGCTCGTCATCGCGACCGGGGCTGGCTGCCTGACCGCCGGCATGGTGCTGCTGTCGCTCATCCAGACCGATTCGAGCTACACGGCGCTCCTCCCGGGCATGATCGTGCTCGGGGTCGGCATCGGGCTCTTCTACTCCGCGATCACGACGGCGGGCGTCACGGCGCTCGATCCGTCCCGGGCGAGCCTGGCCGGCGGGATCGTCTACATGTTCCAGATCGCCGGAGGATCGGTCGGCCTCGGGCTCACCACGACCGTCTTCATCACGGCCTCGCAAAGCAAGTTCAAGTCCGATGCCGCGGCCGCCAAAGCGGGGCTGAGCAGCGCCGATCGCAACGCCGTGGAGGGGGTCCTCTCCGGCACCGACTCGGCAGCCCAGGTCATCGTCCGCTTCGGCCGCACCGTGGCAGACCAGCTCGTCGAGATCATCCGCAACGCCTTCACCCACGGGATGAGCTGGGGGTTCCGCTTCGACGCGCTGCTGGCGTTCGGCGGGTTCCTCGTCGCGACGCTGTTCGTCGGCGGCCGGCTGCGCCGGCCCGGCGGGGGCGCCGGCGCCGAGCCCGAGGCGCCTGGGGCCGACGGGGCGCCCGGGGCCTGACCGCGCCGCCCGGGGGCCGCCACTCCTCGCGGGCTGGTGCGGTTGTCCGCCGCGGGGCGGCTGGCCGGCGCGAGCGCGATTCGGCCGCTCCGGCCGGCCGAACCTCAGCCTCGGCCCGCGGGCGAACTGGCCTGGGCTGCCGTCACGCCTGACGTGCCGGCATCAGCGCCGCGGCCCCGCCGGCACCGGATCGGACGCCGGCGGCGCCTCGCGCCCGAAGGCGATGCGCGCCAGCGACCGCGCTGACATCGCCTCGGTGATGGCCGCCGGCGAAATGCCCAGGTGGCCGGGGGCGATCCGCACGCGCAGGGCGTGCGGCCGGGTCTCGAAGCGCAAGGGCGCGTCGAGGACCAGTGCCTCGCCGTCGATCCCGGCTTCCACCGGGCCGCTCGAGGCGACCTCGAACGTCGGCGCGGACCACTCCAGCCAGCCGAACGGCCCCGGAATGGGGCGCGCGCCGGGGCCGCGCGTCTCCGTCTCCCCGGGCGCGATCTCCGCCGCGGCGACGATGCCGAGCACGCCGCCGCTCATGGAGGGCCGGGTCCCGAATCCGCCGGGCGCGAAGCGGTAGGGGTTGTTCGAGACCAGGATGACGATCGCCCCGTCGTGCGCCTTGCCCTGCGGCCCGGCGAACTGGAGGTCGAACGGCTGGGCCTCTGGCCCCAGCATCTCCGGCAGCAGGCGCGCGGCGGTTTCGATCTTCGCGTCGCGGTATTCGTCGGACTGCACGATCTTCGCGTAGACGCCCAGCGACACGTTGTTCACGAACACCCGGCCGTTGACCGTGGCGAGATCGACCGTGCGCTCGCGGCCGGCCACGTAGGCGTCGAGCGCCCCGACGACGTCGTTGCGGTCGACGCCGAGGTCCAGGGCGAGGTGGTTGCGGGTGCCCGCCGGGACGCAGACGTACGGGATGCCCCGCTCGGCCGCGAGCGCGGCGACGAGCGCCTGCGATCCGTCGCCGCCGGCCATGCCGATCACGTCGGCGCCGCCGTCGAGCGCCGCCGTCGCGAGTTCGGTGAGGTCCTGGCCCTTCTCGAGCACGATCGGCTCGATGCCCCGGGCGCGAGCCTCGGCCGGCAGGTCGAACTTCGCGACCTTGCCGCCGCCCGACCACGGGTTCATGAGCAGCACGCCCCGGCTCGCCTTGCCCGCGTCGGTGAGGGCGGGCCGCGCTGCCTCGACCGCGTGGCGGTCGCTGATCACGGCGACGCGGGCCGCCGCCGCCGCGATCGCGGCGAAGGCGATGAAGGCGATGAGGTCCAGCACGGCGTGGTCGCGCACGAGGATCGCGATCGCGCCGCCCAGCGCGAGCACTGCCGTGGCAGCCGCCAGCCAGCGCGTCGCCCCGCTCCGGGTCACGGCCGACCACACGAGCGGCACGGCGATGACCGCCAGGACGAAGGCGAAGATGCCCGACGGGAAGTGGATGAACGGGAAGGTGACGGCCGTCAGCAGCGCCAGGCCGGCGGCGAGGAGCGCGATCAGCGCCGCGCCGCGGCGGCGGACCGGATGGGCCCGGTGCGCCGTCATGACCGGCCTCCGCGCCCGGAGCAGCACCGGCCCGGCGGCCGCCCGGCGGGCCGTCTGGCATCCTGCCCACCGTGCCCGGGCCCGCGCCCACGCCTCGCCGCCTGTCCCGCCAGCGCCCGTCGCGCGCGGCGCTGCGAACCGTGCTCGGCGAGCTCGAGGCGCTCGACGTGGCGATCTACCAGGCGGTCGCCCGGTCGCCGACGCCGACGCTGGACCGGGACCTCGGGCGCCTGTCGGACATCGCCGACCACTCGAAGCTCTGGGCGGCCGTCGCGGCGGTGATGGCCGCCGGCGGCACGCGCAGCGGCCGCCGCGGGGCGGCCGTCGGCCTCGCGGCGATCGGCGTCGCCTCGACAGCGGTCAATCTCGGCTTCAAGCCGTTCCTGCGCCGCCGCCGCCCCGACCGCGAGGGCCACGGGGTCCCTGCTGCCCGCCACGTCGACATGCCCGGCTCCACGTCGTTCCCCTCTGGTCACTCTGCCTCCGCGTTCGCGTTTGCCACGGCGGCCGGCCACGAATACCCGCTCGCCTCGCTTCCTCTGCACATCATGGCTGGCACGGTCGCATACTCGCGCATTCACACCGGGGTGCACTACCCGGGCGACGTGGCGGCGGGCAGCCTCATCGGCGCCGTGGCCGGCGGGATCGTCGCCGCGGCGGCCGAGCGGCGCCGTCCGCGCCGGCGCCGCTGACCGGCAGGGGCCATCGCCCCGCCGTGGAATGATCGGGCCATGAAGATCGCCTCCTGCGTCACGCTCATCGCGATCGGCGCCATCCTGAAGTTCGCCGTCACCGCGTCGGTCGCCGGCGTGGACCTCCAGACCGTCGGCGTGATCCTCATGATCGCCGGCGTCGCTGCGCTCATCCTCACGTTCGTCTACGACCAGATGAACGCCCGCAACGCCGGGCAGGATCGCCGGCCGCCGCCCCCGCCGCCCATGCGGTAGCGGGCCGGGCCGCCGGGCAGGCTCCGTCCGGCAGGCCGGGCAGCATCCGGCCCATGCGGTCGGAGTCCCTGCCGGGCACGCGCCAGATCGTGCGGATCATGGTGATCGTCATGACCGTGGTCGGCACGGTGTGGCTGCTGTACCTCCTGCGCCAGCCGATCGCCTGGATCTTCATCGCGCTGTTCCTGGCCGTCGCGCTCTCGGGCCCGGTGAACTTCCTCGGGCGCTACATGAAGCGGGGGGTCGCCATCGCGCTCGTGTACCTGGGCCTGATCCTCATCCCGATCGCGCTGGCCGCGCTGATCGTGCCGTCGGTCGTGCAGCAGGCCAACACGTTCGTGAACAACGTGCCGGGCTACGTGAACGACGTCACGAAGTTCGTGCGCGAGAACAAGACGCTCAACGATCTCGAGAAGAAGTACGACATCACGGGCACGCTCGAGAAGCAGGCCGCGACGCTCCCGAGCGACATCGGCAGCGCCGCCAGCACCGTGCGCGACCTCGGCGTGGGGATCGTCGACTCCCTGTTCGCCGGGATCACGATCCTGTTCCTCTCGATCTTCATGATCGCGGGGGGCGAGCGCTGGCTCGAAGGGCTGCTGCGATTGCAGGCACCCGAACGCGCCGAGCGCGTGCGCCGGACCCTCTCCCGAATCGCCGACGCGGTGGGCAACTACGTCGCCGGGGCGGTGGTGCAAGGCACGATTGCCGGCGTGACGACGTTCATCGTCCTCACGATTCTCGGCGTCGACTTCGCCGGGCCGCTCGCGGTGCTCGTGGGCCTCTTCGATCTCCTCCCGCTCGTGGGCGCGACGATCGCTGCGGTGTTCGTGGGCCTCGTGACGCTCTTCACCGACTTCCCGACGGCAACGATCATCTGGGCGATCTGGGCGATCGCCTACCAGCAGATCGAGAACAACATCATCCAGCCTCAGATCCAGAAGAAGGCGGTGTCGATCGAGCCGTTCTTCATCCTCGTGGCCGTGCTGTTCGGCAGCGCGCTGTTCGGGGTTGTGGGCGCGCTGCTCGCCGTGCCGGTGGCCGCGGCGATCGACATCTCGATCCGCGAGTGGTGGCTCTTTCGCCAGGAGTCGGTCGCCGGACGGGCGGGTTCGCCCGGGCCCGATCCCCCGGATCCGGATCCCGGAGGCGATCCGGGGCCCGTCGCCCCGCACGGCCCGGTTCCGGCGTGACCGGGCGCGGGTGTCCGCGCCCCGAACTGCCGGGGACTGCTAGGGTCGCCGCACGCCGAATTCTCCTTCGGGAGGAGCGGGGGACCCACACGTTGGGGCGAAGGGCGCGGTGGTCTGCGCCCGGCGCACGACTCGAGCGCCAGCCCGTCAGCTAACCCCGCAGGCGCACCAGCATGACCCGGATTCCCCGTCACATCCTCCCGGCGACGCTCTGGCTCGCGGCTGCGCTCGCTGCCCTGGCCGCGGTGCCTGCGGTCGCCGGGGCCGCCAGCGGGGCCGTCGCGCCCGGCGCGGGCGGCACGCAGCCGGAGAACACCGCCACCGGCGGCACCGCGCCCGGCTCGGGCGGCGGTGCCACGATCAACCCGGCAGACCTGCTGCGCGGCGAGTCCCTGCGGCTCGGCGACGCGGGGGCCGAGGTGTCGGCGCTCCAGCGGGCGCTGAAGCTCGCCGGCTACGACCTCAAGCGCAGCGGCGTCTTCGACGCCGCCACGCAGCGCGCCCTGCGCCGGTTCCAGCGCGCCCACAACCTCTCCGGCTCCGGCGTCGCGACCAAGAAGACCATCAGGGCGCTCATCGCGGTGGTCAAGGACGAGTCGGCGATCCAGGACGCGATCGCGTCCTGGCCGTTCCCGCTGGCGCCGGTGCGCCGGGTGGCCCCGATCAGCTACTGGTCCAACGACCAGGGCGTCGACATCTCCTTCCTCGGCGGCCAGTGCGGCCGCTCCACCTCGGAGCTCGCGGTCGCCGACGGGACGATCGTGGCAATCGGCATCGGCGGCTTCGGATCGCAGTCCCCGATCATGCGGATCGACAGCGGCCCGTTCCGCGGGCGGTTCGTCTACTACGGCCACGCCCAGCCCGCGCTCGTGCGCAAGGGCCAGAAGGTCAGCGCCGGGCAGCCGATCGCCCGGATCGGCTGCGGCATTGTCGGGATCTCCTCCGCGCCGCACATCGAGTTCGGCATCTCGGAGGCCGGCTCGAGCTCGCCGTGCTGCCCCGGCTGGGGCACCACCGCGCCGATGGTCCGCCGGATCCTCGAGGCAACGTACCGGCGCGCCCTGCGCCGCGGCCGCTGAGCGGCGGCAGTCAGCCGGCGGCGCGGTAGCGGCGCAGCGGCGGATCCGCGCCCTCGGCGATGGTGAAGAACGCCCGCCCCGAGGCCGTCAGCGCGATCGACTCCCCCTGGCCCTCGCCGGCGAGGTTCACCTTCGCCTCACAGGGCGCCCGGGCCAGCGCGGCCGCCAGCGCCTCGCCCGGCCGGCGGGTCCAGAGGGAGACGCCGGTGTAGGTCCGGATCGCCGCGAGCGTGCCGGACGGCGTGATGCTCCCGCCGGTGGCCAGCCCCCCGAGTCCGAAGTCCAGGCTGCCGGCCTCCTTGAGCGCCACCCGGCCGCCGCCCGACGCCGGCGCCGTGCCCGTGTACATCCCCGAGCTCCCGCCGAGCACCTTGGTCACGACCACGAGCGCGCGGCTGCGGGGATCGACCAGCAGCGTCTCGGCGTCGTGGGCGCCGTCCGGGTAGGCGAGATCGATGCGGTCGGCGGCCGCGGTCGACGAATCGTCCGGCTTGGGTTCGGGCACCCGCCAGACCGTGATCTGGCTGCGCTTCGCGTCGTTGTCCCCGATGTCGGCCACGTAGAGGAACGCGCCGCCGCCGGGGGCGGGGCCGGTGGCGACGTCCTCCCAGTCGGTGTTCTCGGCGCCGGTCACGGTGACCGTCCCGGCCGCCTCGCCCGTGTCGCGCACGGCGATGAGCCGGGCCGAGTTGCCCGAGTCCTCGATCGCCCAGAGCAGGCCCCCCTGCGTGCGGCTCGCGACCAGGCCCGAGATCTCCAGCGCCTGCACCCCGCTGACCTTCCCGAGCGTCGCGTCGTCGATCCTCCCGGCGCAGAGGGCCGGCTGCGCCGGGGCCGCTGCCCGCGTCTGCGTCCGGGCGGTGGCCGTCGTGGGGCCGCCGCCGGTGCCGCTCCCGCTGCCGCCGAGCGAGCTGACGATCGCGCCGACCGCCAGGCCGGCGACGGCGACGAGCGCGGCGATCGGCAGGGCCCGGCGCATCAGGCGGCGGCCTCCGGGCCGGCGATCGCGGCCACGAGGTCCCGGGCGGGCCGGGCGGGATCGTCGAGGGCGCCGCGCAGGCGTTCGCCAGCGAGGGCGCTGGCCTTCGCGGCGATCGCCGCGGCGGCCAGGGGCCGGCCCGGCGATCCGAGCGATGCCGGCACCCGGGCCCGCTCGCGACCGCCCGCCGACGCCACCGCCTCGGTTTCGCCGAGGCGCGGATCGGTGACGACCCGGATGCGGCTCGCCGCCAGCGCCCGCGCGCCGCCGTCGACGCTGCGCAGGCTGGCGACATCGGGCGCGCCGTGCAGCAGCGTGAACGCGGCGAGGTAGGGGATGGAGAACTTCGCTTCCAGGCCACTGGCGGCGTCGTCGTACGCCGCGGCCTGGCGGGCGCGCGGGTGCACCGCGATCTCGATCGGTCCGCCCGGGTCGCCGTCCGCCTCCCGAAGGCCGAGCATCGCCTCGATCGTGCTGTGGGCCATGAGGCAGCAGGGCCACGGCTTGATCCAGTTGTCCAGGACGGCCGGGCGGGCCCCCGGCTCGTCCCACGCCCCGCCGAGGACCGCCTCGAACCCGTCGCGGCCGCGCATGGCGGTCCCGTGGGGCACGTGCGCGCCGGCGGCCACGGCGCGGGCGGCGAAGACCCCGTCGGCCGCCGCCATGCCGACCTGCAGGGCCTTGCCGTCGGATCCGAACGCCGCGCGCAATCCGCCGGCGCGCAGGGCGGCCAGGCCCGCTGCGTCGCGGCGTCCTCCCGCGTCGAGCCCGAGCAGGGATCCGGCCGCCACGGCGGCGCCGGCGCCGCCGCACACCGCGGTCGGGTGCCAGCCGCGCTCGTAGAGCTCAGGGTGGCTGGCCCGCGCGAGCGCCGCCATCGCCTCGAAGCCGGCCGCGTGCGCCGCGGCGACCTCGCCGGCCGTGGCGCCGAGCTCGGCCCCGACGGCGAGCGCGGCCGGCGCGGTGGGTGCGCTCAGGTGGGCGAGGCCGGGAAGGTAGGTGTCGTCGAAGTCCAGGACGTGCCCGGCGGCGCCCAGCCACGCGGCGGTGCCGAGCACGCCTCCGTCGCCGGCGCGCCGGGCGGCGACGGCCGCGGGCTCGGCGGCGCCGGCCGCGGCGCACGCCAGCCAGTCGAGCAGCGCCGCGGCGTGGGCGCCCGCCGCCGTGGCCGCCCCCGGGCCCTCGCGGTCAGGCATCGACGCGCTCCCGGTCCGTGAGGACCTCGGCCTTGAGCTCGGCGCCGAAGCGCGAGGCCGTCGCGATGCGTCGCATCTCGACCGCCGACGCGGTCACCCGCTGCAGGCGGAGCAGGTCGTGGCCGCCGGGCCCGAAGGGCAGCAGCCCCGCGTACGAGAACCCGAGCGTGTTCAGCAGGTCCACCGCGGGGCCGGGGTCGGCGAGGGCGTGGAGGTCGAGGTCGGCGAACACCACATCGGGATGGTCGCGCAGGAGCGCGCGGGCGCCGTGGACCGTGCGCTCGGCGGCCGCCGGGTTCCAGCCGGCGACGCGCAGCGTGCCGGTCGCCCGCTCCGCATCGGCGGTCCAGCTCACCGGCGGGCCGGCCGGCGCGGCGTCGGCGGCCGGCGCGGTGAGCTCGAGCCCGAGGTGGGCGTAGGTCGCCACGAGCCGGTCCCGGTACAGCGACGGGAGCGTGACCGCCCGCGGGGAGGGGCGCAGGATGCGGTAGGACACGAGCGATGCGGTCCGGACGCCGCCGTCCTCCGCGATGCCGGCCATGGTCATCTTCGCCGGCACCATGCCGAGCAGGAGCGCGGCCTCGCGGTAGCCGTGGGCGAGCTCGGAGCGCTGGCTGTAGGGGTGCACGGTGACCGCCCGGCCGAACATCGCCGGCAGGCCCGCGTCCGTGGCGCGCTCCACGGTGCGCGTGAACAGGCGGTCGAAGATGCCCAGCCCGCGGTAGGCCGGATGCACGACGGCGACCCCGCTCTCGGCCGCCGCCCACCCGTCCTCGCGCAGGAGCGCATGGTGTCCGACGATCTCGCCGTCGTGCACGGCGACCGTCGACAGCACGGTGCCGGACTCGACCTGGGCGGCGAGCCAGCGCGGCCTGTAGAAGTCCGGGTGCCCGTAGGTCAGGCCGTAGTTCGCGTAGAGGAGCTGCGAGACCGCCTCGACCTCGGCGAGGTCGTCGGCTCGCAGGTCGCGGATCACCAGGTGCTCGCGGACGTCTGCGGCGCCCGGTGCCGTGGGGGGCGGGAGGTCGAGCGCGTGCTCGGCCGGCGGGGCGTCGGCGGCGGGCGCGGCGATCTCCAGGACGGCGGTCGTGCGCTTCCCGTCGGCCCCGAGGTTCACGAGGCGCAGGTCCGACGCCAGCCTCGCCACCTCCTCGAGGCCAGGCGGCAGGGCGTTCGGGTCCAGGGCGGCGATCGGACGTCCCCAGTCGTGGATGGCGACGGTGACCGTCGTGAGGTCGGCGTCGAGCTCCAGCTCGACCGTCCCGTCCGGGTCGCCCGGGTAGCAGTGCGTGAGCACGGCGACCAGGAGGCCGCGGGTGACGGCGGCCACGTTGGCCGCATCGGCCGGGGCGAGCTCCCGGACCGCACCGAAGGCGTCGGCCACGCCGACGGCGATCGGCACGGCCCGCGGGTCGCTCGGGAGGGTCAGCCGGACGCTCGGCACCGCGACAACGTACCGCCGCGGCGGGCCGCACCGGGCTGGCGCACGCCGCGGCGGCGAGGTTCGGCCGGTCGAAGCTCAGCGTCGGCCCGGGGGCGCCAGGTCGGCCGCCCCGAGAGCCGCGGGGGCCTGCGGCAGCGCGCCGGGATCGAACCGGGCCACGAGGTCCGCGGCCGCCACCGGCTCGCCAGGCTCCGCCAGGCCCAGGCTGGCGGCCATCCACGCGACCGTCTCGGCGACTGGCTCGCCGCCAGCGGCCCGGTCCGCGAGCGTCACGGCGCCGTGACGCTTGGCCAGGCGCTGGCCGTCGGGCCCGAGCACGAGCGGCACGTGCGCGTGGCGCGGGGCGGGCAGTCCGAGCAGGCGGCAGAGCAGGAGCTGGCGCGGGGTCGTCGCGAGCAGGTCGGCGCCGCGCACGACCTCGCCGATGCCCTGCTGCGCGTCGTCGACCACCACCGCCAGGTTGTAGGCCGCCGTCCCGTCGCCGCGCCAGAGCACGAAGTCGTCGACCTCGGCCTCGACCGGGCCGCGGAGCCGGTCGGCGAACCCCACCACCGCGCGCCGGGCGTCCAGGCGCAGCGCCGGCACCCGCCCCGACCGGGCCCGCTCGGCCCGCTCGGCGGCCGTGAGGTTCCGGCACGTGCCCGGGTAGCGGCCCTGCGGGCCCTCGCCGTGCGGAGCGGAGGCCGCCGCCCGGATCTCAGCGCGAGTGCACCAGCAGGGGTAGACCCGGCCGGCGGCCTCGAGGTCGGCAACCGCGGACCGGTAGGTCTCGGCGCGCTCGGACTGGCGGGGCACGGGGCCGTCCCAGTCGAGCCCGATCGCCGCGAGGTCGGCGAGCTGTCCGCGCTCGTGCTCGGGGCGCGAGCGCTGCGGGTCGAGGTCCTCGATCCGCAGCCGGAACGGAGCGCCCGCCGAGCGGGCGAAGAGCCAGGCGAGCAGGGCCGTGCGGAGGTTGCCGACGTGCAAGGGCCCCGAAGGCGACGGGGCGAAGCGGCCGGCGGCGGGCATCCCGGCATTGTCGCGGGTGCGCGGTTGTCCGTCCGGCAGGCGCCCGGTAGGGTCGGCCGCCATGAGCGACACCGACTTCCAGGCCCGGAACGACGTCGAGCGCCTGAACACGCGGCTGGCCGAAATCGAGCGCCGCCTGGATGCCGTCACGTCGATGCTCGACCTTCCCTTCGAGCTGTATTCGGCCCGGCGCGGCGGACTGTCGCCCGCCGTCCAGGAGGCCGTCGGCCGGGGGGACCTGCTCGAGGCCATCAAGCAGCTGCGGGCCGAGACCGGGATGGGCCTGGCCGAGGCCAAGGCCGTGATCGAGAACGCGCAGTAGCCGCCCGTGAGCCGAACCTTCGACGTCGGCGACGAGATCGCCGGCTACAAGATCGAGTCGAAGGTGGGGGAGGGCGGCATGGGCGTCGTGTTCCGGGCCCGCCACGACTTCCTCGAACGTGAGGCGGCGGTCAAGGTGCTCGGCGCCTGGCTGCAGGGCAACCCGCGCGCCCGCGAACGGTTCGTGCGAGAGTCGCGGCTGGCGGCGACGCTCGACCACCCCAACATCGTCACGGTCTACGACGCCGGCGAGGCGGAGGACACCGCCTACATCGCGATGCAGTTCGTCACCGGGCGCGACCTCCACGACGTCCTGGTGGAAGAGGGGCCGCTGGACGCGGCGCGGGCGCTGGACGTGCTCGACCAGGTCGCGGCGGCGCTCGATGCCGCCCACGCGGCGGGCCTGGTGCACCGCGACGTCAAGCCGTCCAACGTCCTCATGGACGGGGACAAGGCCTACCTGACCGACTTCGGCCTCACCCGGCGCTTCGAGGAGGACAAGGGCATCACCTATGCCGGCGAGTTCATGGGCACGATCGAGTGGGCCGCTCCCGAGCAGATCGACCACGGCGACCTCAGCGCGCGCACGGACGTCTACGCGCTGGGCTGCCTGCTGTACGCCATGCTCACCGCGCGCCAGCCCTACGTCGGCGAGTCGCCATCCGAGGTGCTCTTCGCCCACCTGAAGGAGCCGGCGCCGAAGGTCTCCGAGCACCGCTCGGATCTGCCCGGCGACGTCCAGCCCGTGATCGACCGGGCGATGGCGAAGGACCCCGCCGACCGGTTCGCGAGTGCGGGCGAGCTGGCCGCGGCGGCGCGCGCGGCGATGGGCATCGCCGCGCCCGGCAGCGCCAGCCCGCCGCTCGTGCCGCCGCCGAGCCCCCGCCGCCGGCGCTTCGGGCTCATCGCCGCGGCGGCCGCGGGCTTCATCGCCGCGATCGCCGTCGTCGTGATCATCGTCGCCTCCGGCGGGGAGACGGCCGCGACGACGACGGCGTCGACGGTCGCAAAGCCGCTCACCCCGGCCCAGTACCAGGACGCCACCGGCGCGGCCCTCGTGAAGCTCAACCAGGAGGCCGACGCCCTCGAGCAGCGGGGCGGCGCGACCGGCTCGACCGACGCGGTGATCGAGCGCTTCATCCAGCTCCAGGCGGCCGTGAGCCGGGCGGGCGAGGAGCTCGCGGCGCTCGATCCGCCGCCCGAGGTTCGCAACGACCACGAGCAGCTCGTGGACGGCTACAAGCGCCTGGCGACGGAGATCGGCGATGCCGTCCAGGACGCCCAGAACGGGGACGCGAAGGCGCTGAAGCGTGAGTCAGAACGGATCGCCACAGAGTCATCGGCCTCGCTGAAGCAGATCACGCGGGCCTCGAACGCGATCCAGCAGGCGCTCCCCGGCTGATGCGCGCGCGGACGGCCCGGGCGGAGCCGGCATGACGGCGGCCCCCGCCTCGACGCCGCGCCGGATCGTGGCCACGGCCCTGCGCGTCGATCGGTCCAAGCTCGCGTTCCGGCAGGGCGTGCGGCTCGCCGCCGGCGTCGGCATCTGCCTGCTGGCCGGCGTGGCGACCGATCACATCGCCGAAGGCGTGGCCGGGTCGCTCGGCGCGCTCGCTGCGGGCTTCGCCGACCTCGGCGGGGCCTACCTCGGGCGCCTGCGAACCATGCTGCTGGCCAGCGTGAGCGTTGCCCTCGGCGCCTTCCTCGGCTCGATCTCCGGGTCGAGCGATGTCGCCTCGGTTCTCCTGATGGGCGTCGTCGGGTTCTGCGGTGCGATCACGATGGCGGTGTCGGTTCCCGCGTCGTTCATCGGCCTCCAAGGCTCGCTCGGCATGATCCTGACCCTCGACGCGAGCGCGACGCTCGGCGAGTCGCTGCAGCGCGCGGCGCTCGTGCTGGCCGGGGGCGCGCTCCAGAGCCTGCTGGCGGTCGGCGTGTGGCCGCTGCGGCCCACGCGCCCGGAGCGCACGGCGATCGGCGCCGTCTACCGCGCCCTGGCCGGCCGGGCCCGCGAGCCGCTCCACCCCGACGTGACGGAGGCGCTGGGCGCCGCCGACGCCGTCCTGTCCGAAAGCGTGGGGCGGGCGGGCGCCCACACGCCGCTCGGGGAGGGCCTGCGCGGCCTGCTCGTGGAGGCCGAGCGCATCAGCGCCGAGTTCGCGGCCATCGAGGCCGAGCGCCGCCCCCTCGCCGAGGCCGGCGACCCCGCCGCGGCTCAGGCCGATGCGGTGGTGGCCGCGGCCGCCGACGCGCTGCGCCGCGACGCGGCGGCGCTCGAGGCACGGCAGGCGCCAGACGTGCACGACGCGATCCGCGCGCGCATCGACGCGGCGGCCGCGGCGATCGAGGCGGACGCCGCTGCGGCGGCGGAGCCGGGTCGCACGCGCCGGCGCGAGCTCGCGGCCCGGGTCCGGGGCCTGTGCGGGCAGCTCGGCGGCGTCGCCGACCTCGTCGCGGCGTGCTCGCGCCCGGCGGCGGACGGGACGGCCTCGGGGCGCTGGCCGGTCCCCCGGGCCGACCGCGCCCTCTTCGCCCCGCTGGCGATCGTCCGGGCCAACCTCACGCTCTCGTCGCCTGCCTGCCGGCACGCCGTCCGGCTCGGGACGACGCTGGCCGTCGGGGTGGCAATCGACCGGATCGTCGGACTTCCCCGGGGCTACTGGGTGCCGCTGACGGTCCTGTTCGTCCTGCGGCCGGACTTCGGCTCGACGTTCATGCGCGGCGTGGCGCGCTACGGCGGCACCGCGATCGGCGCCGTGGCCGCGACCGCGCTCACGGCCCTGCTCGCGCCGGGGGACTACGTGCTCGTGGCCCTCGCCACGGTCTTCGCCGCCGGCGTCTACACGTTCTTCTACGCCAACTACGCCCTGTTCACGGCGTCGATCACGGCCTGCATCGTGTTCGTGGTCGCGTTCTCCGGAGTGGACGAATACACGGCAATCCTCGACCGCGCGCTCGACACCGCGATCGGCGCGGCGCTCGCCCTGCTCGCGTACGTGGTGTGGCCGACGTGGGAGGCCGGGCAGGTTCCGGTCACCGTCGCCGACCTGCTCGAGGCCGACCGGCGCTACGCAACGGCGGTGCTCGGCGCGATCGTGGACCCGGCCGCGGCGCGGCCCGGGAGCATCGGCAAGGCGCGGCGGTCGGCCCGGCGGGCCCGGACGACCGCCGAGGCGTCGATCGAGCGGTGGCTCTCCGAGCCCGCGCGCCAGCGCCGCGACGCCGACGCCGCGCTCGGCCTCCTGGCGGCGTCCCGCCGGTACGCCGCCGCGGCGCTCGCGCTCGAGAGCCGCCTCGCCGAGGGCGACCGGCACCCGGCGCCGGAGGCCGCTGGCTTTGCGGCGGTGGCGGACGGCGCGCTCGAGGCGATCGTCGGCGCCGAGCGGTCCGGCCGCCCGGGGGGCGACCTCCCCCCGCTGCGCAGCGCGCAGACCGAACTCGCGACCGCACGGGGGCAGCGCGATTTCCTCGTCGAGCAGACGGACCGGATGGTCGACGCCCTCGACACCATGGGGCACCTCGTGGGGATGGGGAAGCTCGTGGGCGCCGGGCGACCGCCGGCTGCCAGCCCGGCACCGCGCCCGGGCTGAGGGCCCAGCGGCTGGCCGCCGCGGCGCGACGCGGCGTGCGGGCGCCTCCGTTCTGGTGCGCGTGGGCCACCGGTTCGGTGGCTGGGACGCTCAGGTTGGGAGAGAGGGGGGACGGCGAGCGTTCTGGTGCGCGTGGGCCACCGGTTCGGTGGCTGGGACGCTCAGGTTGGCGGGCCGGGCCGGCGGCGCACCGGGGAGCGCCGGGGCGGGCGCCGAGACGGGCGGGGGGTGTCAGAAGTCCAGGAAGGGCATGCATTCCTGTCCACTTCGGCGACCGCCCGCCCCGGAACGGCCACCACTCCATGACACGGGCGGATTGTCGGTCCAGCGCGGAGCCTGCACGCCGTCAACTGGTCAAGACCCAGACCCGCAGGCCCGCGGCGCGCCGCCCCGCCCGCGACCTGGCAACGGCCCGGCCCGCGCCCGCACGCGCCTCAGCGACCCCCCCGACCCGCGCGCACGCGCGGCCCCGAGCCGCCGTCCCCAGGCGACCTGTCATGGCCCGGCAGGCGAGCCCATGCCAGTGCGCCCGGCACGCGACGGCAAGCCGGTCGCCCCCGGCACGGCGGCTTACACATGGCACCGCCCCATCCAGCCTCTAGGCCACGTGGTCGGTCCAGTCGCTCCCGTTCCACCAGCGCAGGCGGGCGTCGCGGGCGGGGTCCGGGTACCAGCCCTTCGGGGGCGACGCCGTCGCGCCAGCGGGCTCGGCGGGCTCGACGTCGATGGCCACGGCGTGATGCGCGTCGGGACGGCCGGGAACGTCGGCCCGGGCCTCGACCTCCCAGGCCAGCTCGCCGAACGGCGACACGCACTCCGGGAGGGCCTCCGGCGGCAACGCCACCGTGAACGGGACGGCGGCACCGGACGGCAGATCGCCCGCGTGCAGCGACCCCGAGCGCAGCTCCACCCAGGTGTGGCCGAAATCGAGGCTGCGCTCCTCGTAGCGCACGGTGACCTCGAGCGAGCGCACCTCGCCGCGCTCGTGCACCAGGACCCGCCCGCTGAGCTGCTCGCCTGCGCGGTAGCGCGTCCGGGGCAGCTCGACCTCGATCGTCACGGGGACACCCAGAGGGCCACGTCGTGGCGCGGGTCGCGGGCCATGGCGGCGGGCGTCCGGGCGGTCACCCGCCACGCGAAGGACAGGCACTCGCCCTCGTGGGAGAACGGGGCGTCGGGCGGGATTGCGAAGCGCACTCGCTGCGCGCCGAGCGTCGCGGGCACTTCGCGCCAGTCCTCGTACGCGATGCCTTCGGCCGTGACCCTGCGGCCCGCGGCGTCGCCGCTGGCCTCGCGCGCCCAGCGGTCGTAGTACGCCGTGCAGATGAGACCGATCTCGACGTCTCCGCTCGCCGCGGCGGGATCGGTGATCCGGATGGCGGCCTCGATGTCCGTGCCACGCCGCGCCTCGATCGGGCGGGCCGCGAGGTCGAAGCCCGGCTTGGCGCCGCGGGCGCGGCGGTAGGCGAACCAGGCCCCGGCCGGAATGCCGACGGCGAGCGCCAGGCAGGCCAGCGCGATGAGCGAGGCGATCCCGGAGAAGCCGTTGCGCAGGATCCCCAGGACCCCGGCGGCGGCCACGATCGCGATTGGGATGTAGAGCACGCCGAGGCAGCCGAGGCCGACCACGGTCCCGACACTGCGACCGATCACGGCGCCGGCGCCCCGGCGGCGCGTCTGCGGGCCGGGCTCGTGCCCCGGCGGCAGGTGCGGATAGGGCTGCCGGGTGGGGGTGAAGCGGGCGGTGGCGGCCACGGTCGCGGCCAGCGTAGCGCGCGAGCGGCCGGCGCTGTGCCCTCGGGAAGGCCTGCTAGCGTGGCGGCCGTCGCGGCACGGACGGAGGAGAAGCGCCTGTGAAGTACTACGTCAGGACGGTCATCGGACTCGGCATCCTCACGGCCAGCCTCGTCGCGTTCTGCTACTCGCTCTACCAGGTCCTCCAGATCGGCACGTGTGCCTCGGGCGGCCCGTACATCTCGGCACGAGAGTGCCCCGACTCCGCGGGCAAGATCATCGTGACGCTCGTGCTCAGCGTCTTCACCGGGCTCCTCGGCACCGCGATCTGGGGCGCCCGCGGGCCGGCGCCCGGATCGGGCGGCGGCAGCTCCGGCGCCAACGTGATCAGCGCTGGCATCGTGGCGTGGTCGGGGCTCTTCCTCGGCGGCGGGCTCACCTGCCTGTGGGCGGTGCTGGGCCCGGACGCCGATCCGGGCCCCGGCGCGAAGACCGCGGGAATCATCGTCGGTGCGGTCTTCGTCCCCATGGGGCTGCTGCCGCTCATCGGCATGCTGGTCAGCGCCCGTTCGAAGCTCAAGGACCGGCGCGCGAGCGGCCCCGGCGGCCTCGGCACGTCCGCGCCGCCGGTCCCGTCGTCGGGCGGCGGTCTCGGCACGCCGACGATGTCGACCGCCGGGCCCGCGGCCTCCTCGTCGGTCAGCGACACGGCCGCCGCCGTCTTCGGCACGAGCAGCGGCGACGCCTCGCCGTGGTCGGGCGGCTTGTCGGCTCCCGGCGCGATTTCGCCGCCGCCCTCCTCGGCGCCGCAGCCGGCCCCCGGATTCGCCGGCCTGTCGTCGAGCCCGCCGGCGGCGCTCCGCGGCGGCGGCGATCCGGCCGCCAAGCTCGAGCGCCTGGCGGCGCTGAAGGCCAAGGGCGTCCTCACCGACGCCGAGTTCGAGGCCGCGAAGGCCAAGATCATCTCCGAGCTGTGACCCGCGCGCTCAACCTGCTCGTCCCGCTCGCCACCATCGTCGTGGCCGGATTCTTCTCGTACCAGTTCATGGGCGCCTGGACGCCGGACAACCTGGCGTCGCCGAGCGACAGCGGCGGGTCCTCCTCTGGCGGCTCCAGCCAGGTCTCCGACGACGTGAAGGGCAGCGCGAGCGACTCCCTGCTGCAGACCGAGAACTTCCGCAAGGCCGTGCGCACGATCGCTGGCGAGGCCGGCGCGGCCCGCACGATCGCCTACGTCCGCCTCGCCCCCGGCCGCATCAACACCCAGGTCTACCGCGGGACCGACGGCGCGCGCCTGATCACGATCGGGCGCGACGGCCAGGAGGCGCAGATCATCACGACCTCGTCGACGAACACCGGCAACGGCTTCGCGCCGCCGACGCTCAACCCGTTGGCCCCGCAGCGGATCATCAGCGCGATCGCCGAGCGCCAGCACCGCTCCTCGACCGCGGTGGCCGACGACATCGACTACATGGTCATCACCGGCACCGGCTCGCTGGCGCCGACCTGGTCGGTGTTCCTGAAGTCCGGCTCGCCGCGCTTCTACATCGCGAAGGCCAACGGCAAGCGCATCGTCGAGCCCGGCACGCCGATCGCGCCGTCGAGCCCGCCGAAGACCGCGCAGGACGCCCAGAAGCTCGCCGACTGCGTGCGCAAGGCCAACGGGGACGTCGTCGAGATCCAGTCGTGCCTGCAGGGCGGCTGATCACGCGTCCAGCGTCCACTGCACGACGCCGAGGCCCGGGAACTTCAGGGCCGCAGCCGTCGCGCCGGTGAGATCCCAGACCCGCCCGGCGATGTACGGGCCGCGGTCGATCACCGGGACGCGGATCGCGCGGTTGCCGTACCGGATCGTCACCATCGTGCCGCAGGGCAGCGACTTGTGGGCGACGCCGAGCTGCTCCGGCTTGAGGCGGCCGCCGCAGGCGATGGGCAGCCCGTAGTCCGTGTAGACCGACGCGATGCTCTGCTGCCAGCCGGAGCGGGGCAGGCTCCCGGCGCCGAGCAGGGTCCCGCTGAAGTCCAGCTGCTGGAAGTCGTACTTGGCCTCGACCGCCTTGAGCTGCGAGAGCTCGGCCTTGACCTCGGCGTCCGAGGGCGGCGGAGGCGCCGGCCCCGCGTCGATCGTGGGCAGCGGGGCGTCGGGCCGCGATGCCGCCGGCTCGCCTGCGACCGGCTCCACCACCTGCGGGCGGCTGCGCCGCCGGGGGACGAGCAGCGGCTGCTGCTCGGGCTCGAGCCGGGCCACCGTCTGCGGGGCGGCGGCAGCCCGGCGGCCCGGCGCGTCCGCACTGAGCACGAGCGCGCCGGCGCCCGCCGCCGCCGCGATCGCGAGGGCGACGCCGGCGATGACGCCATCGGCCCGGGGGCGCCGGCGGCGCGGGCTGTCGGCTGGGGCGTCGGCCATCGCGGGGAGGATCGCGCATCCGGGCCGCCGCGGGGCCCGGGCCGGTGCCAGAGCCGTTCTAGACTGGCCCCATGGCCGGTCGCATCGTCCTCTTCGGCGCCACGGGGTACACCGGCGAGCTGACCGCCGCGGCGCTCGCCGAGCGCGGCGCCGCCCCGGTGCTCGCGGCGCGCAGCCCGGACAAGGCACGGGCGCTCGCCGCGCGGCTGGGGGGCCTCGACGTGGCCGTCGCCGACGTCGACCGTCCGGACAGCGTGCGGGCGCTCGTCACGCGCGGGGACGTGCTGGTGAGCACGGTCGGGCCGTTCGTGCGCTGGGGCGCTCCGGCGGTGCAGGCCGCGATCGCGGCCGGCGCCGCGTACCTGGACTCGACCGGCGAGCCGCCGTTCATCCGGGCGGTCTTCGAGCGCTACGGCGGCAGCGCGCAGGCCGCAGGCTGCGCGCTGCTCACGGCCTTCGGCTACGACTGGGTTCCCGGGAACCTCGCCGGGGCGCTCGCGCTGCGGGAGGCGGGGGAGGCGGCGGTGCGGGTCGACATCGGCTACTTCGCGCTCGGCGATCTCCGGGCCGGGGCCAGCGGAGGCACGGCGGCCTCCCTGGCCGGCGTGATCGCCGAGCCCGGCTTCGCCTTTCGCGACGGCGTGCTGCGGACCGTGCGGCTGGCCGAGAGGGTGCGCAGCTTCCGGACGGGGCCCACGGAGCGTCCGGCCGCGTCGGTCGCGGCGAGCGAGCACTTCGGGCTCCCGCGCGTCACGCCGCAGCTGCGCGAGGTCAACGTGTACCTCGGCGGGTTCGGGCCGCTCACCCGCCCCCTCCAGGCGGCCACGGCGGGCGGCGCGATCCTCGTGAAGGTGCCTGGCGTGCGCGCGGCGCTCGGAGCCGTGACCCGCCGGCTCGTCAAGGGATCGACCGGCGGCCCGGATGCTGCGGCCCGGGCCGGCACCGGCGCGCACGTGACGGCGTGCGCGTACGACGCCGCCGGGACGCAGCTCGCCGACGTCCACCTGCGGGGCGGCAACGCCTATGACTTCACGGCCCAGATCCTGGCCTGGGGGGCCGAGCGGGCGCTGGCCGGGGAGATCGCCGGCACCGGCGCCCTCGGGCCGGTCGAGGCGTTCGGGCTCGACGCGCTGGCCGACGGCTGCGCCCAGGCGGGGCTGGAGCGGGCGTGAACCGGGAGCCGGCATGAGCCTGGCCGGCGAGGCCCGGAGCCTGCGGCGCCCCCCGGCGGGCGGCGGGGCGGCGCCCCCCGCCGTCGGGGAGGCGGCGCCGATGCTGCCCGGGGCCGAGCTGGAAGCCGGCCGGCCCTGGCTCGTCGCGTTCCTGCGCCACGTCGGCTGCCCGTTCGCCGAGGCCACGCTCCGGTCGCTGCGCGAGACGGCAACCGCGGAGCCCGGCGTGCAGTGCGTGGCCGTGACGCACTCGGAGCCGGCGGTCGCCGCCGCGTGGGCGGAACGCTCCGGCGGGCTCGGCGCGGCGCAGCTCGTGACCGATCCCGCGCGGCGGGCCTACGCGGCGTGGGGGCTCGGCCGGACGTCCGTGCGCCACTTCGCCGGTGCGCGGTCGCTGCGCGCGGTTGGGCGGCTTGCCCGCCGCGGTGTCCGCACTACCGCCGCGGACGGCACCCGCTGGCAGGGCGCCGGCACGTTCGCCGTCGGCGCGGACGGCAGGATCCGCGCCGCGCATCTGCCGGCCCATGCCGGCGACCTCCCGGATCTGCGGGCGCTGGCCGCCGCGGCCCGGCGCTGAGCCGGGCCGGGCGAACGGCGCCTCCGCCGCGCCCTCAGGAGGCGGACTTGATGCCGGTCGCCTTGACCAGCTTGCGCCGAGGATCCCGGATGCCGGTCTGCGAATCCTTCAGGAGCTTCACCGTGGCGGCCCGGACCTTGGCCACGTCGTTGGCCGTGGCGCCGTCAGCGATGTCGGTGAGGTCCTGCTGCGCGGAGGCGAGGCCCGCCTCGAGCGCGTCGACAGTCGGCTGAAGATCGTCCGGGGGCGTGGTGGCCTTCAGCGCCGTGAGCTGGGCGCCGACCTTCGTGGCCAGGGCCGAGAACGCGGTGGCGATCTCCGCGTTGGACTTGCCTTGGGCGGTCTGGATCTCCTGCCCAAGCGCGGCGCCCGTGGCAAGCAGCTGCGTATTGATCGGCTCGAACTGCTTCGCGAAGTCCTTCGTCTTGTCCTCGCTGCTGCTGCCGCCGCAGGCGGCGAGCGCCACCGTCGAGATCAGCACGAGCAGCAGGGTCAGTGTGCGTCCAGCCACGTTGCCTCCAGTCCTCCAGGATCGAAACGGCTTCCGCCCGGCACGGGACCCGGCCGGCGGGGGTGCCGACGCGATCCTAGATGGGCGAGCGGCGGGGCGCCGATATGGTGGTCCCATGGATCGCGAGAACGTCACGTTCACCGTCGCCGGCGACCGGCTGGCGGCGTGGCGCTATCGCCCCGCCGGCGCCGGGCCGCACCCGTGCGTGGTTCTCGCCCACGGCTTCGCGGGGACGCGCCTGGCCCGGCTCGGCGCCTACGCCGAGCGCTTCGCGCAGGCCGGCCTCGGTGCGCTCGTGTTCGACTACCGCCACTTCGGCGACAGCGAGGGCGAGCCGCGCCAGCTGCTGGACATTCGCCGCCAGAAGGAGGACTGGCGGGCCGCGATCGCCTGCGCCCGCGGCCTCGAGGGCGTCGATCCCGGCCGGATCGCGCTGTGGGGGACGTCGTTCAGCGGCGGCCACGTGCTGGCCGTCGGCGCCGAGGACCCGCGGATCGCCGCCATCGTCGCCCAGACGCCCTTCGTGGACGGCGCGGTCAACCTGCGCATCATCCCGCCGGCGACCCTGGCCAAGGTCACGGCCGCCGGGCTGCGCGACGAGCGGGCGGCCCGGCGCGGCGAGCCGCCGGTCACGATCCCCGCTGTCGGCCCGCCGGGGTCGGTCGGGGTCATGACCTCGCCCGACGCCGAGCCCGGCTATCGGGCGCTGTTCGCGCCCGGGGACGACTGGGTCAATGCCGTCGCGGCGCGCATCGCCCTGCGGGTCGGCCTGTACCGCCCGATCACGGCGGCGAAGCGGATCGGCTGCCCGCTGCTCGTCTGCATCTGCAACGAGGACGTGGTCACGCCGCCGGCCGCGGCCGCCAAGGCCGCCGCCCGCGCCCCTCGCGGCGAGCTGCGCCGCTACCCGGGCGGGCACTTCGACATCTACGTTCCGCCGCTGTTCGAGCGGGCCGTCGCCGACCAGACGGCCTTCCTGGCCCGGCACCTGCTCGGCGCGCCCGGCCCTGGCCGGTGACGTCGGCCGCGCGCGCCGCCGCCGGCCCACCCGCCCGCTACGCCGGGAGGAGCGGCGACGTGATCCCGGCCGCCAGGCCGCGCGCCGCCGCGAGGCGCTCGAGCATGACCGCGGTGTCGGCGATCGGCACGCCGGTGAGGTGCTCGTCCCGGGCGGCGAAGTCGGCGACGATCGCCCCCGCCGCCGCGCCGTAGGCGGCCCCGTCGCCGCACGCGAGCGCGGCGATCGCGTCCGCCGCACGGCCGAACGCTTCGCCGCCGTCGCGCATCCGGTTCGCCGCGTCGACCGCGAGCCCGTCGTCGCCCTGCACGAGCGCGGCGAGGGCCAGCGCGTAGGCCGCCGGCGGGGAGAGGGACGCCGGATCCGGCGCCGCACCTCCGGGCGCGGCGAGCGCCGCCCGGACGAGCGCCGCCTCGCGCGGCCCTTCGCCGGCGATGATCGCGGCCTTGAGCATCCCCACGAGGCGCCCGTAGCTGGCCGGCGGGGCCAGGTCCCAGGACTCCTGGTAGCGGCGGGAAGCCTCCTTGAGCTTCGCCCGGCCGGCCCGCGCCTGCCCGTCGAGCAGGAGGCGCTGGCCCTCGGCCTCGAGCGCGACGGCCGCCTCCAGCCGCGCGCGATGCGGGCCCGGGACCATGCCCGCCGGCCGCCCGCCAGCCGGCGCGAACTCGACCACGAGGGGGGCGTGGTCCGATGGCTTGGACCCCTTGCGGTAGGCGCGATCGGCGCCGCAGGCGACGAGCCGGGCGGCCAGCCCCGGGCCGACGAGGGCGTGGTCGATGCGCAGGCCCAGCCCCTTGTGGAAGTGGCCCTGGCGGTAGTCCCACCACGTGAATCCGGGCTCGGCGGCCCGCAGCGCGCGGTAGGCGTCGGCCAGGTCCGCGGCCTTCCGCACGGCCGCGAGCGCGGCCCGCTCCTCGGGCTGCACGTGGGTCGAGCCGGCGAAGGCCGCCGGGTCGTACACGTCGCCGTCGGCGGGCGCCACGTTCATGTCCCCGCAGATCGCGAGGTCGCCGCCGGCCAGGCCGGCCGCCCGGCGGGCGGCGGCGTCCAGGAACGCGAGCTTGTCCGCGTAGGGCGGGGTGCCGACCGCCTGCCCGTTGGGCACGTAGACGCTGACGATGCGCGCGCCGGCGACGGTGGCCTCGATCCAGCGGGCCTGCCCCGGGTTGGGCTCGCCCGGCAGGCCGCACGCGACGTCGGCGAGCGGCGCGGACGCCGGGGCGAGGATCGCCACGCCCTCGCGGCCGCCGCTGCCGTGCTCGGCGGCGGCGTAGCCGGCGGCAGCGAGCTCGCCGTGGGGGAAGCCCGACGCGCCGACCTTCGTCTCCTGAAGGCACACGACGTCGGGCTCGTGCTCGGCCAGCAGCTCGAGCACCCGCGGGAGCCGGGCCGGCAGCGAGTTGACGTTCCAGGTGACGAGCCGCACGCCAGCCCACGCTACGCCATCGGCATCCCGGTCCGGCGCTCGCACATCGGTCCAGGCTGGCCCGCTGCGCGCATCCCGCGGCGGCGGGGCGCCGATTCCGCGGAGGTGCCGCGGGAACCTCGTCCCTTCCGCGGCGGCCCGCGCAGCTCGGGAGGCGTGCGGCTGCCGCCTGCCCTGCCCCTACGATCGCCCGATCGTGCCAGCGACCCGCCTGCCTGAAGTCGTGCTCGTGCGCCACGGAGAGACCGAGTGGAGCCGCAGCGGCCAGCACACGGGCCGGACCGACCTCGAGCTCACCCCGCACGGGCGCGAGGAGGCCGCGGAGGCCGCCCGCAAGCTCGGCGGCCGCCCCTTCGCGACGGTCCTCTCGAGCCCGCTGCGGCGTGCCCGCGAGACCGCCCGGATCGCCGGGCACCCCGACCCCGAGCTCACGGACGACCTGCTCGAGTGGGACTACGGGGACTACGAGGGGCTCACGACGGCGCAGATCCGGGCGGATCGACCCGGCTGGACCCTGTGGCGGGACGGCTGCCCGGGCGGGGAGGACGCCGCCGCCGTCGGCGCCCGGGTGGACCGCGTGATCGAGCGCCTGCGCGGGCTGCACGGCGACGCCGCGGTCTTCGCGCACGGGCACGTGCTGCGCGTGTTCGGCGCCCGCTGGGCCGGCCTGCCGCCGCAGCGCGGCTCGATGCTCGCGCTCAGCACCGCGACGGTCAGCGTGCTCGGGTACGAGCGCGAGACGCCGGTGCTGTGGTCGTGGAACGACGGGCGGCCGGTGGACGGGTCGGCGTGAACCTTCCCCGGGTCCTGGACTACCGCCGGCTCAAGGCCCTCGACGTCCAGGAGGAGCGGGACATGGCCGGGCGCGTGGCCGGCATCCTCTACCTGACCGCCGGCGGCTCGTTCCTCGCGCTGCTCCTCGCCCCCGGCGTCACGATCGCCAACCGCATGACGGTGATCAGCCTCGGCGGGCTGGCGATCGCCTGGGGCCTCGCGTGCCTGACCGTGGTGGACTGGCAGAAGGCGAGCCCGCTCGTCTCCCACGCCTCCACCGCCTGCGGGCTGCCGGCTACGGCCATCGCGATGGCCGCCACCGGCGGGGCGGCCTCGCCCGCGCGCGCCGGGCTCCTGTTCGTCGTGCTCTACGCGTCCTACTTCTACCCGCCGCGCGAGGCGATCCCGTACCTCGCCGGCTGCGTCCTCGTGCTCGCCCTCCCCCTCGCCTACGACCCGGACGCGGTCGGCTCCGGTGCGGTGGCCGAGCTCATCGTGCTGATCCCGGCCTACGGCGCGATCGGCTTCACGATCATGGTCGCCAAGGGCCTGCTCATCGGGCTGCGGACCGACGCGGTGCGGCTCTCCTTGACCGATGCGCTGACGGGCCTGGCCAACCGGCGCGCCATCGTCGAGCGGCTCGGCGAGGCGCTCGCCAGCGGCCGCGCCGCCGATGCGGTCGGCCTGCTCGTCGTGGACCTCGACACCTTCAAGGAGGCCAACACCCGCTTCGGCCATCCCGGCGGCGACCGCGTCCTCTGCACGGCCGCCGACACGCTCGTCACCTGTGCGCGGGCCTCGGACCTCGTCGGCCGGCTCGGAGGCGACGAGTTTGCCATCGTGGCCCGGAATCCGACGCCGGACGGCATGCAGGCGCTCGCCGCCCGCGTCGTCGAGCACATCCGGGCCGCCGACGCGTGCCTCGGCATGCCGGGCTTCCGGCTGTCGTGCAGCGTCGGCTGGGCCCTGGCCCCGGGCAACGGCGACACGGTCGACGACCTTCTCGCTGCCGCCGATCTCGCGCTGCACGTGGCGAAGATCGACGGCAAGGACCGGGCCCACGGCCCGCTGGCCGCGGCGGCCTGATCAGCGGCAGGCGGCCTGGCCGCGGTCCGCCGCGGGCGCGCCGGCGGCGCGGGCGAAGCTCCAGGCGTAGCCGCGCTGGTGCAGCGTGAGCGCCAGGACGCCGAAGGTGTGCGTGCGGCGCACGACGCTGTTGCGCGCGCGGCTGAGGAACTCGTAGGACGAGCGCCCGCCGGTGCCGACGACGAACTCCCGCGGCCCCGCGGCGCTGGGCTGGCCGGTGCTCGTCTGGGGCGCGAAGCGCTCGTAGTCGTGGTCGTGACCGCTCAGGATCAGGTCCGTGCCCGCACGCGCGAGCGCGGCCCACAGCGGCGCGGTGATGGGGTCCGAGCCGTGCTCGCCCGAGCTGAACCGCGGGTGGTGCCACATCGCCAGCGTGCAGCGGGCCCGATGGGTGCGCAGCTCGCGGGCCAGCCAGGCGTACTGGGGCGACCCGGGGCCGCAGCCGCCGACCTGGCCGCAGTTCGAGTTCAGCGCGATCACCCGCCAGCCGCCGACGGTGCGGGCGTACCAGCCGGCGCCCCGCGCGCCGGCCTGCGCGCCCCAGTAGCCGAAGTAGCCGGCCGCGCCGGCGGTGCCGTACTCGTGGTTCCCGACGATCGGGAGCGTGCGCGCCTTGAAGGTGCCCCACGTCGGGCCGTAGCTGCCGTGGAACTCGGCGAGCGACGAGCTGCCGTACTGCAGGTCGCCAAGCGCGAGGACCGTGCCGGGATTCAGCCGCCGGACCAGGCGCGCGGTGGCCGCGTGCTGGCAGCCGCCGGCAGACGCCCGCTCGCCCGGCGGGCAGGCGATGTCGCCAGCCGCCGCGACGGTCGCGGTGGCAGGGCCCAGGCGTGCCGCGGCGGGCGGGGGCGCGACCGAGGCCGCGCCCGCGCCGTCGCTCTTCCCGCAGGCCACCAGGGCGAGCGCGGCGAAGGCCAAGAGCACGGCGGCGGCGGTGCGCACGCGGGGAATCCTCGCAGCCGCGGGTAGCATCCGCGCCGCCATGGACGCCTGGGTCGCCACGCATGCCGAGGAGATCGCCCGCCGCGCCGAGCGCGAGCTCGACGCGCTGGTCGGCGTCTCCACTCCGTCGGGCGACCGCGCGGGGGCCGAGGAGGCGGTCGCGATCACCACGGCCCTGCTCCCCGACGCGGCGGCGGTCACGCGGCTGCCGTGCTCGACCCCGGACCACGCCGACGACCTGCTGGCGATCGTGCGGGGGACCGGATCCAGGCGGATCCTCCTCCTCGGTCACCTGGACACGGTCGTCGATCACGCCGGCCACGGGCCCCTCCGCGTCGCGGGCGACCGGCTCTACGGGCCCGGGACCGTCGACATGAAGGGCGGCGACGTGCTCGCGCTCGGCGTGCTGCGCGCACTGGCCGCCGACCCGGCGGCGTTCGCCGAGGCCGGGCTCCTCCTCGTGAACGACGAGGAGTGGCGCACCCACGACTTCGCCCACGCCCAGCGCTTCGCCGGGTGGGACGCCTGCCTGTGCTTCGAGGCCGGCGAGCGCGGACCGGGCGGGGAGGAGGGCGTCGTCTGCACCCGCAAGGCCGCTGGCACGCTGCACGTCGAGGCCCGCGGCGCCGCCGCGCACTCCGGGTCGGCGCCCGAGCGCGGCCGCAACGCCCTCGTGGCGCTCGCCGCGGTGGCCCTGCGCGTGGCCTCCCACCACGATCCCGCCGGCCCCGACGGGCTCACAGCGGTCCCGACGATCCTGCGCGCCGGCAGCGCGATGAACGTCGTGCCGCCCCATGGCGAGCTCTTCTGCGACCTGCGCGCCCGGACGCTGCAAGCCTTCGACCCCGTCCTGGCCGACGTGCCATCCGAGCGCGAGGGCGTGTCGATCGAATCGACGCAGCTGCGCCGCTGGCCCGGCATGGACACCCGCGAGGCCGCGGCGGGCGCGCTGGCCTCGGCCTCGGCCCGGCTGGGCCGTGCCGTGATCGGCGTCGGGCGCGGCGGGGCGAGCGATGCCTCGCATCTCGCGACGACCGTCCCGCTGACCGTCGACGGGCTCGGCCCGCGCGGCGGCGGCGCCCACACGCCGGGCGAGTACGTGCTCCGCGACTCGCTGCGCAGCCGGGCGGAGGTGGCGCTCGCCCTGGCCGCCGCCGTCCTCGAGGCCTGATCCGGCGGCGGCCCCTCGCTACGGTGTCGCCGTGCCGCCCGTCCGTCCCAGCTCCGACGCCAGCGCCCTCGAGACGGTCCTGGACGCCGCCCGCAGCCTGGCCGCCGAGCGCGTGGGCGCCCTCCGGGCCCCCGACGCCGAGATCGAGCCGTTCGCCGTCGTGCACACCGCCCGCGGCCTCGTTCCCGTCCTCCTGGGCGACGTCGCCGAGCACCTCGCGACCCTCGACGGCACGAACCGGGTCGCCGGCTCGCTCCTGCACCAGTTCGACGCCGACGCCTTCGCGCTCGCCACGCTGTGGCACGCGTCGCCCGACGGGACCGCTGAGCACCCGCAGGCCCGCGAGGTGCTGCGGATCATCGTCGGCCACGTGAGCGGGAGCAGCACCGCGGTCTTCGCAGAAATCGAGCGGCGCCCGGAGGGCCCGCGCCTCGCCCCCGTCTGGGAGACGATCGCATGAGCACGCCTGAGCTGGACGACGCCACCCGCACCGAGCTGGAGGCCGCCGCGTACCGGCGCCTGGTCGCGCACCTGCGCGAGCGGACCGACGTGCAGAACATCGACCTGATGGAGCTGGCCGGGTTCTGCCGCAACTGCCTGTCACGGTGGTACCGGGAGGCGGCCGCCGATCGCGGGATCGAGCTCGCCGACGCCGACGCCCGCGCGCTCGTGTACGGCATGCCCTACGAGGAGTGGAAGGCCCGCTACCAGCGCTAGCTGGGCCGTGCCATTGCCGCCCGCGGGCGGCGGCGCCCCGCTCAGCCCGCGTAGCCCGTCCACTGGCGGCCGTCCCACCAGCGCCACGCCGCGGCGCGCCACGGATCGGGGTACCACCCCGGCGGCGCGTGGAACTGCACCGGCGCAGGCGCCGCGGGCCGGGCCGGCAGTGCCGGCGCTGCCAGACCGGCCCCCGCCCCTGGCGGTCCGGCCGGCCATGGCGCCGCGGCGAGGCTCCGCGGCACGGGCGGCGCCGGCAGCGCCGCCTTGAGCTCGGCGAGACGGGCCACGCCCGCTGCGTCCGCGGCTGCCGGATCGTCCACGTCGAGCGGGAGGCCCTTGGCGCCGCGCGCCCGCCGGAAGGCCAGCGTCGTCGCCACGGCGTCGAAGGTCCGGCGCTGGCGCAGGAGCGCCCGGCCCCCGGCCCGGCGGGCAGCCCGCGCGGCGCGGCGGCGCTCGCGCAGCGAGGACAGCGTCACGACGTCGGCGGCGGTGAGCACGCCCGCGGCGACCTCCGGAGACAGCCACAGCGCCACGGCCTGCCCTTCGCGCTTGAGCTGCAGGACGACGACCACCACCAGGAGCCCGAGGATCGGGAGCATCACCAGCCCGTAGACGCCGAAGAAGGCCGTCCCGTCCGACACGCCCGCCGCCGTGTTCCAGAGGCTGTGGAGCGTGATCGCGGCGAGCAGGCCGGCTGCGGGCGCGACGAGGCGCACGCCGCGCCGGGTCGAGCTGGCCGCGATGCCCAGCCCGATCCCCGTCATGGCCGTGAAGACCGGGTGCACGAACGGCGCCATCACACCGCGGAGGAAGAACGTCGCCGCCAGCGGGACGCCGCCCTCGGCTGCCGCGTGGCCGTAGTACAGGACGTTCTCGGTCATCGCGAACCCCAGGCCGACCATCGCGGCGTACACGATGCCGTCCAGGATCCCGTCGAATTCGGCCCGCCGCCACCGGTAGATGCCGAAGAGGATCGCGGCCTTGGCCGACTCCTCGACGACGGGTGCCGAGATCGAGGATCCGTAGAGCTCGCCGACGTCGGACCCGAAGCTGTCGCCGATGATCGCCTGGCCGGCCGTGTTGACGACCAGCGCGATGAAGGCGGCGCCCGACGCGCCCCAGACGAAGGCCCAGGCGAGCATCGGGAGCGGCTCGGGCTCGAAGCGGTCGACGCGCAGCGCGAGCCAGACGTAGACCGGGACGGGAACCACGGCGAGGACCAGGCCGGTTGCCAGCGCGACCGGGCCGACGTCGAGCCCGGTCAGCAGCAGCACGACGAGCAGGGCCAGCACGAGCAGCAGGCCGCCGAGGATCTGGAGCGCCCGCCGCCGGCTGCGCGGGGCCTGCACGGCCGCCGTGCCGCGGATGCCGAGGGCGAGCTCGGCGCCCGGCGGCGTCACGTGCTCGGGGCCGGGGGCCGGAGCGGCCGGGCGCTCGGGGCCGGGCAGCGGCGCGGCGGGCATCGGCACACCGTAGAGCCTCGCGGCGCGTTCCCGCCGCCGGTCGAGGCCACGGGCGGGGCAGCTCGCGGCGCCGGCCGCCTCCGGGATTTCCCGCATCGTGCGCGCGAGGATGCCGCACCCGAATCGGTGGCGACCCCGATGGCAGGGCCGGTGCAGGCTGGCAGCATTCGGCCCAGAGGATCCGGGACGAGAGGATGTGGGGATGATCAGTGCTGCGGGGAGCTTCTGTTGACCTATGAGCCCGTGGCAGTCGTCGGCGTCGGCGCACTGCTTCCAGATGCGCCGGACGCGGCCGCCTTCTGGCGGAACGTGACCGAGGGCCGCTACTCGATCACCGACGTCGATCCCGCCCGGTGGGATCCGGCGCTCTACTTCGACCCGGATCCGGCAGCGCCGGCGAAGACCTACTCGAAGATCGGCGGCTGGGTGCGGGACTGGGAGTGGAACCCCCTCGGCTGGAAGCTGCCGATCCCGCCCAAGGTCTCCGACGCGATGGACGACGGTCAGAAGTGGGCGGTCGCCTGCACGCGGATGGCGCTGCTGGACTACGGCTGGCCCGAACGCGACCTCGACCGCGATCGCACGGGGGTGATCATCGGCAGCGCGATGTCGGGGGAGAAGCACTACCTCACGGCCCTGCGGATCTCGTTTCCCGAGATCGCCCGAGAGCTCGAGGCCGCCGGCACGTTCGGGGCCCTGCCGGCGGACACGCGGGCGAAGATCGAAGCCGAGCTGCACGCCAACCTCGAGGCGTGGCTGCCCGAGATCACCGAGGACACGATGCCCGGCGAGCTGGGGAACGTCATGGCGGGCCGGGTCGCGAACGTCTTCGACCTCCACGGGCCGAACTTCATCACCGATGCCGCCTGCGCTTCGGCGATGGCCGCGATGGATGCGGCGATCGAGGGGCTCGTCGAGCACGAGTTCGACGCGGTGGTGACCGGCGGCGTCGACCGCAACATGGGCGCCTCGAGCTTCGTGAAGTTCTGCGCGATTGGCGCACTCTCGGCGACCGGAACGCGTCCCTACGCCGACGGGGCCGACGGCTTCGTCATGGGGGAGGGCGCGGCGCTCTTCGTCCTCAAGCGCCTGGCCGATGCCGAGCGCGACGGCGACCGCATCTACGCCGTCGTGCGGGCCATCGCCGGCTCGAGCGACGGCAAGGGCAAGGGCATCACGGCGCCGAACCCCGTCGGCCAGCGCTTCGCCGTCGAGCGGGCCTGGGCCGCCGCCGGCCTCTCTCCGGCCGAGTGCAGCCTGGTCGAGGGCCACGGCACCTCGACCCGCGTGGGCGACGTCGTCGAGGTCACGAGCCTCATGGACTCCTTTGCCGGGGCCGGCCTCGCACCCGGGTCGGTGGCGCTCGGCTCGGTGAAGTCCAACATCGGCCACCTCAAGGGCGCCGCCGGGGCCGCCGGCCTCCTCAAGGCCGTGCTGGCGCTCGACGCCAAGGTCCTGCCGCCGAGCATCAACTTCGAGCGGCCCAACCCCAACCTCGACTGGTCGGCCTCGCCGTTCCGGGTCAACACCGAGCTGCGGGACTGGGACCTCCCCGCCGGCCGGGTCCGCATCGCCGGCGTGAGCGCGTTCGGGTTCGGCGGCACGAACTTCCACGCCGTGCTGGAGGAGCACGTGCCCGGCCGCTTCGAGGGCGCCGGGAACGGGCGGGCGTCGATCGCCGTCCCGGCGAGTCCCGGCGACGCCGGCGCCCCGCCTGCGGAGCCCCCGAAGGCGCCGCTGCGCGGGGCGCTCGTGGCTGGGGCGTCCGACGCCGAGTCGCTCGCCGCCGCGCTCGACGCGGCCGTGGAGGCCGCGGCCGCCGGCCCGCCCGCCGCCCCCGCCGCGGCCGCCCTCCGCGCACCGGAGCGGATCGCCATCGACTACGCCGACGCCGACGACCTGGCGGCGAAGGCGGCGCTGGCGCGCAAGGCGCTGCTGTCGCCCAACCCGTCAACGTGGCTGGCGCTGCGCGGGCGCGGGATCTTCCGCGGAAGCGGCACGCCGGGGAAGGTGGCGTTCCTCTACACCGGCCAGGGGTCCCAGTACGCGAACATGCTCGCCGACCTGCGCGGGTCCGAGCCTGCGGTGGCGGCGGTCTTCGACGAGGCCGACCGGATCATGGCCCCCCTGCTCGAGGGGCGGAAGCTCAGCGACATCATTTTCGTCGACCGCGACGATCCCGAGGCGGTCGCCCGGGCGGAGGAGGAGCTGCGCCACACCGAGATCACCCAGCCGGCGGTGCTGGCCACGGACATCGCCCTCACCGCGCTGCTGGACGCCTACGGGATCCGGCCCGACCTCGTGATGGGCCACAGCCTCGGCGAGTACGGCGCCCTCGTGGCCGCCGGCGCCCTGTCGTTCGAGGCGGCGCTCGAAGCCGTCAGCGCGCGGGGCCGCGAGATGGTCAACGTCCAGCCGGAGGACCCCGGAGCGATGGCGGCCGTCGGCGGGCCAACTCCGGAGGAGGTCGCCGAGCTGCTGGACTCGATCGACGGCTACGCGGTGATCGCGAACGTCAACTCGACCTCGCAGGTCGTGATCGGGGGCGCGACCGAGGCCGTCGGGCAGGCCGTGGCGATCCTGCAGGAGCGCGGGCACACGGCGATCCCGCTGCCGGTCAGCCACGCCTTCCACACCTCGATCGTGGCGGGCGCGAGCGCGCCGCTGCGCGCGACGCTCCAGCGGCTCGGCCTTCGGCCTCCGCGCCTGCCCATCGTGGCGAACGTGGACGGCGAGTTCTACCCGTCCGACGGCGACGTGACCGAGCAGATGCTCGACATTCTCGCCCGCCAGGTCGCCTCGCCGGTCCAGTTCGTGAAGGGACTGCACACGCTGTACGACGCCGGCGCCCGCGTCTTCGTCGAGGTTGGCCCCAAGCGGGCGCTCGCCACGTTCGCCTCCGACGTGCTCGGGGACGACGCCGTCCTGAGCGTGTCGTCCAACCATCCGAAGCTCGGCGACGTGCCGTCCTTCAGCCAGGCGCTGTGCGGGCTCTACGCCGCCGGCCTGGGCGCGGGCGCCGAGCCGGCTCCCGCTCGGGCGGTCCCCGCGGCGCCAGCCGCGGCTCCGGCAGCGCGCCCCGCGGCAGCGGCGACGCCCGGCCCGGCCGCACCCTCCGCACCGCTCACCGACGCCACGTACGCCGAGCTCGGCCACCTCCTCGCGGATGTGCTGGAGCGGGGCCGTGCGCTCATCGGCGACGGCGTCGGCGGGGCGCCGGCCGCGGCCGAGCCGGTCGTGATCACCGGCGCGGCGCTCGGGCTCCCGGGCACCGAGCGGCTGTTCGACGACGGCAACGTCGCGCGCATCCTCCACGGCGAGCAGTTCATCGACGTGATCCCGCAGCGCCAGCGCCACGAGATCCTCGACAAGCACATCACCCGCCTGGTGAAGTCCGACGACGGGAGCGCCGGCTTCGAGACCATCGACCGTCTCGAGGACGTCATCAAGCTCGCGGCCCGGGCTGGAGAGTTCGACCTCGCGACCGAGTTCGGGGTCGAGGACGGCCGAATCGGCGCGCTTGGCCGGGCCACCCAGCTCGCCGTGGCCGCCGGGATCGATGCCCTGCGCGACGCCGGGATCCCGCTCGTCCAGCACTACAAGACGACGACGACCGGCTCGCAGCTCCCGGACCGCTGGATGCTGCCCGAGCGCCTGCGCGATGACACCGGAATCATCTTCGCCTCGGCCTTCCCCGGCCTGGAGGAGATGACGTCCGAGGTCACGCGGTTCTGGCAGGACCACAGCCGCCGGGAGCAGCTCACCTCGCTCGAGTCGCTCCGCGCCCGGCTGGCCGAGGTCGACGGCGAGGATTCGGTCGCGGTCGCAGAGGTGCAGCGCCGTATCCACGACCTCCGGCTCGAGCTGGAGTCCGACGGCTACACGTTCGACCGGCGGTTCCTCTTCCGCGTCCTGTCGATGGGCCATTCGCAGTTCGCCGAGCTCATCGGGGCCCGCGGGCCGAACACGCAGGTCAACGCGGCCTGCGCGAGCACGACACAGGCCGTGGCGATCGCCGAGGACTGGATCCGCGCCGGGCGTTGCGCCCGGGTGATCGTGGTCGCCAGCGACGACGCCACGTCCGACTCGATGCTGAGCTGGATTGGTGCCGGCTTCCTCGCTTCGGGCGCCGCCGCCACCGACGAGGTCGTCGAGGAGGCGGCACTGCCCTTCGATCAGCGCCGCCACGGGATGCTGCTGGGCATGGGCGCCGCGGCTCTCGTCGTCGAGTCGGCTGCGGCGGCCCGCGACCGCGGGATCCGCCCGATCTGCGAGGTGCTCGGCGCCGTCACTGCCAACAGCGCCTTCCACGGGACACGCCTGGACGTCAGCCACATCGGCCAGGTGATGGAGGAGGTCCTCGGCCAGGCCGAGGCACGCGGCGTGGACCGCCACGCGATTGCGGCCGAGACCGTCTTCATCTCGCACGAGACCTACACGCCCGCCCGGGGCGGGAGTGCCTCGGCGGAGATCCACGCGCTGCGGGAGACGTTCGGCGCCGACGCCGACCGTCTCGTGATCGCGAACACGAAGGGTCTCACCGGGCATCCGATGGGCGTCGGCATCGAGGACGTCGTGGCGGTCAAGTCGCTCGAGACGGGCCTCGTGCCCGCCGTGCCGAACTTCAAGGAAGTCGACCCGGAGCTGGGCGAGCTGAACCTCTCGAAGGGCGGCGCCTACCCGATTCGCCATGCGCTGCGGCTGGCTGCCGGATTCGGCTCCCAGATCGCGATGGTGCTGCTGCGCTGGACGCCGGTGGCCGACGGCCGCCACCGCAATCCGGAGGAGCTTGGCTACGCCTACCGGATCGCCGACCCCTCGGCGTGGGCCCGATGGCTGCAGGCGATCAGCGGACAGCAGCAGCCCGAACTCGAGGTCGTCACACGCCGCCTGCGGGTTGTCGACCGCGGGCCGTCTGCCCGTCCGGCTGCGCCCCCGGTCGCCGCCCCGGCGTCCCCGCCGGCCGCCGCACCTCCGGCGCCGGCGCCGGCGCCCGTCGCCGTGGCTCTCGAGCCGGCCCCAGAACCGGCCCCAGAACCGGCCCCAGAACCGGCCCCAGAGCCGGCTCCCGCCGACGACGGCGTCGCCGGCCAGGTGCTGGCGGTGGTGGCGGAGCAGACGGGGTATCCGGAGGATCTGCTGGACATGGATCTGGATCTGGAGGCGGATCTGGGGATCGACACGGTCAAGCAGGCGGAGGTGTTCGCGGCGATCCGGGAGCAGTACGGGATCGAGCGTGACGATTCGCTGAAGCTGCGCGACTATCCGACCCTGAACTCCGTCGTGGGGTTCGTCCGCGAGCGCGCCGACGTGCCAGCGGCTCCGGCAGCGGCGGCTCCGGCTCCCGCGGTCGTGGCTCCGGCTCCCGGGCCTCCGCCTGGGGCGGCTCCGGCGGCGGCGCCCGCGAGCTCGGCCCCGGTCCCCGCGAGCCCGGCTGCGGGCGCGGCCGACCCAGTGGCTGCGGCGGTGCTGGCGGTGGTGGCGGAGCAGACGGGGTATCCGGAGGATCTGCTGGACATGGATCTGGATCTGGAGGCGGATCTGGGGATCGACACGGTCAAGCAGGCGGAGGTGTTCGCGGCGATCCGGGAGCAGTACGGGATCGAGCGTGACGATTCGCTGAAGCTGCGCGACTATCCGACCCTGAACTCCGTCGTGGGGTTCGTCCGCGAGCGCGCCGACGTGCC